>Ga0080013_1001045_pt1 | contig 37531 bp, 52 predicted proteins | sample ETNvirenome_6_85_FD_69236 | JGI IMG/M metagenome (GOLD analysis project Ga0080013, IMG submission 69236) | Marine viral communities from the Pacific Ocean - ETNP_6_85 (SPADES assembly) (version 2) | ecosystem: Environmental > Aquatic > Marine > Oceanic | place: Pacific Ocean | collected 2013-06-19 | reverse complement strand
AGAAGCTCGAGCGCGAAGAGATCGCACTGGGTCTGGCGGAGCCGACCCCGGAGACGGAGCTGGAGGCCTGGGAGGTCTACGAAGCCAAGGCAGAGGAGGTAGGATACTAATGAGAGAAGAAGGCTACAGCGCTACAGCACGGGCAGCTGCGAAAGCAGCAGTCACAAAGATACCGTACCCAGCTGGCGGATTGATAGAGATAGAGATACATCACTATCTTGAGCATTCAATTGGAATGGACCCAATGGGCACAGAGATCGACGAGGTTGCAAATCAAGCATTGTCAGTCGCTGGAATCATACTGGGCATTGGACCAGATGGTTTGTAGACTGGCGTGTATCTTTTGGCTGACTGTGGTATAATAAGAGTATCAAGTAATGACAGTGGTTCTTTATATCGGGGCATGGGCAGCGATGGTCTGGGCTATGTGGCGTTGGAGCTTAAGTGAGGAGAGAAAGTGACAGTACACAATAAGATGTTTAACGGCAAAGAAAAGAAAGAGCCGACTATGCATAGAGTCTATGTTGAGTTCGAGGGAGGCTACTTCGTATCGCTCGGCGTTATAGATGCTTCCTTTCAGCAGATGGTAGAGGAGCATGGCCGACCGACAAAGGTAGAGTTCCGCGCAACAGACGAGGGCTGGTTCCAAGACGAAGAAGGTGAAGATCTGTTAAGCGGGGTGAATGATGATTGTGGGCAATAGAAACGATATCAGTAAGCGTCGCTTGAGCACTGGGTATAGCGGGAGAGTGAATCACTTTCACTTCGTAATCTTCAAGAACTACGATGGCAGCCACACAGGCAAGTCGATCCCACGAGAAGTGTACAAAAAGTTATTCATACACAACGTGTAGCTATCAGCTACTAATGGTATAATATAAGCATGGAAGGAAAGGATCCTTTCAAAATAAAGATTCAAGGAGAATCATCATGACTACCGCTAACTCTTCCTACACCTTCTCTATCGAAAGCACTGAAGTCCGGGGTGCACACCCCAAGACGGGTCTCGCAACCATCGCTGTGCAGGGTGTCTGCACCGACAAGGACGGCACGGAGTTCAACTTCGTCGCTACCAATAACCTTGATAAGCGTTACGCTGATCGTTTCAAGGTCAACTGGAACGGGTCTAAGGCTCGGATGCCAGAGGTCGTTGGTCACGGCATCGGTGATGATGTCAAATCTGGACTGAAGGTCTCCAGCGGCCTGTACTTCTCACGCGGTGCTCGTATCGCAATCGCCAAGAAGTGCCGGGATCTCTTCCCAGCTGACTACCAGGCGCAGCTCGGTGCAAAGGAAGCTGCAGCTGAAGAAGTTGACGCTAGCTAGGTAATCTTAGGTCGCCCCGGTTATACACCGGTGGCGGCCAGCTTTATAATATTCACACGCGCCCTTAGCTCAGCGGATAGAGCATTGGCCTTCTAAGCCAAGGGTCGTAGGTTCGAATCCTACAGGGCGTACCATATAAACGTTGGGGTGAGGTCCTACAGGCAAGGACACCCGGTTGTTACCCGGGAGGTTACTGGTTCGAGTCCAGTCGCCCCAGTACTTCGTGCAGATTAGAATCTGTTAAGTTATAATAATAGTATCGGAGGTTAACGATGCTTTTCACAGCTTTTTCTTGTATCACTTTTGTTGCTTCACTTATCATCCCTGGTCTTGGCCAGTTGATGCATGGTAAGTGGATCGCAGGTCTCGTATGGTTTGCAGCAGCGGTAATCGCTGGACCAGTAGTCCACATCTTCTCTGCTATTCACGCTGGCGCAATGCGCAGCTAAACCAGTAGCGGTAATAAAATAAACAATCAGAGGGGGGTATATAAGATACCCTTCCAACCATAGCGCAATAGGAGCGTAACATGTCAGTAGTAGCAGCAGTAGCTTTCACCACAGTAACCACAACCCTCTGGACTATGATGTTCGGTATGCTAGGGTATGCCACAATCAAGGGGTAGGGAATAACCTAAGCCCTGGTCCTCTAAGGGGCCCCCTATAGCCAGAAACAAGGGCTAGGGCGGGCCCCTTCTTTTTGTCTCTCTAGGGCTGGGGCGGGCCCCTACTAAAAGCAGCTGAAAACAGCCTAGGGCGCCCGGAGGGCCCGCTCCGGGGCAGGGGGCCCTGGCAGGCTCAGCCCAGGGCTACCCCCTGGCAGGGCTGACTAAGGTCTCGCGCAACTTTTTCAAATTTTGAAAAACTTTTACCCTTTCTCCTGACTCATAGTGCTGAACTCTGAAAGTTGACTATGGGAATGCTAGTCTTTTGGCAACATGCGGAACCAGACACATGGTCTAGATCAAAATACGAGAAAGCTTAAGAAATTAAAGGTGGTAAAATTGAAAAAAATTTCTAGATAGCTTTTTAAAACTTTCTGACTTACTTGGATTTATTACTGTCATCATATATGAACTCGTAATGATTCCCTTGAAGTATTTCAGATATATTCTGTCTATTGGGATTAAATGCTCCCATTTTTGCGTAGATGAATATTGTAAATGCAAGACCCGCGACGAATGCAGCAATTGCAATTTCTAATGGATGTTCCTCGTTGTACAATGTGTAGTCCTATAAGTTACATATACAGGATACTATCAATAGAAAAATCTGATTCTTACCGAAAAAGTAACATCAGAAAAATTATCAAAAATTTCTAAGGAAATTTTCTCAACTTTTTCAGACCTTACCCAGAGTGATAGATACTTATAACCAAGTCTTAGGAGATAATAATGAGAATCACGAGAAGACAATTAATAAAATTAGTTCAAGAAGCACGAGATTCACTACCAGATGCAGATGCCGGATATCACGATCAGACTGGCGAGCTATCCCAGACAAGGTGGGACGGTGAAGGCGAAGAAGCAGATCCAGAACTAGATTACGGAAATGCTAAGCATGTTAAACAGGTATCTCACCCAGGATTAGATTTTCTAAGAGAAGATTCGGGAAGCAAAGAGGGCGACCACTACAGGGATAACGAAGAGGAAGATGAGGAGCATCTCAAACATCTAGAAAAAGACATTGACTTTGATAAGAGGCGCATTACAACTAATGAAAGTAAGATTAGAACATTGCAAATGCTTCAAAAGATGATATGAAAGCTGTGCGCAACCCCCTCAGTTACATTTTGTTATAAAGGGTATAATTAGATTCTGGAGATATAAACTGTGAACCACGAAGAGATAAACGCCATAATTCACAAATTGATGAAAGAAAGTCTTTCTCATGCTAGATCTGAGATTGGTTACTCTTCAGGTAGAAAAAGTAGAAAACCCCAGCAAAAGGCGTATAATAAGGCAAGCAGGTGGGATTCACGAAAAGATATCAGAAGCCAGATGTCTGAAGATCCTATTGACGATATTGATACACTTTTGATACCAGATCTAGTCCCCATTGGTCGTGATGCCTTTATCGCCTTAGAAGGGGAAGATTCTTTTGAAGACCCGCGAACCGGTAGGTCACACAGTTTTTCGAAGAGAACACAGTATTTAGACAAATTAGCATCTGATTACGTTTTTGGTGATGTTGAAATGGATCCAGACTACGTTGATCGTCTTGCAGAGCTGTCACCAGAATTTGAATCATCGCTGAGTAGCGCTTTTGATGAAATAGAAGATCTTGATAATAGAGGATATTACGAAATGAATGAATCTGATAATAAATTTGGCCGTGGAGCAATTCGCGACTTTTTTCGCGATACACTATACGAAAATGAGCCAAGTGCTCCAATTTTGCGTAGCAGTAATCGCACTTCACGTCGTACTCTGACAGAGGCTGTTGAAGACTACACACTAGGGCCATTGGATCAAGATGATACTAATCGTCTAGCTCAAGCCATAGTGACAGGTATCAATCTAGAGTTCGATATCAATGCTAGTGGCCCAGATCTAGTTGATCTTGAAGAGCAGGTCCAGTATCACCTTGCTAAGCATCCTGGACTACCTGAGATCCTTTTTGATATCGCTATGGAGGCAATGCTTGAGCTTAGTGATGACTTCGGAGAGAGGGATCAGAAGGGTAATGTTGTTGTAACAGACGATGACGATGACATGGCACCGCTTGACGTTGCAGGTTCTGATAGGGCAGAGATGGTTGACATAGTTGCTGGTGAAGTATATGACACCATGGACTCTAGTAGGCTAGATGATGGTTGGCTTAGCTCTCTTGTTGAAGATATGGTTGAAATGGGTAAACTTGACGGAGAAATGTGGCACTCTTCTGATATTGATATTGAAGAAATTAGAGATAGAGTTGTTGAAATTGAAGATGAGAATGCGGATATTACAGGACTGTAGGAAGAATTATAAGTTATGGAATTTGTTGTTTTAATTAAAAATTTAGTTGTTAATTTGTGTATTGCACTATGGGGAGCACTCTCCGCTGTGCTAGAGTTCGCTCTGAGCATCTCCCACTGGTTGCACTTTGAGGCACCTCGTCTTGAAGGGCTTCTGGTGGGGGTGCTCCTCGCCTGGCTTTTATCACGTCGTGATAAACATCCTGTCCTTAGGGTTCTTAGTGCTCCCTTACGCCTTATTCTTGAGGTCCTGGACCTTTCCTGGGATCATCTAGTTGAACTTATATCCGATACCAAGGCTACCATTTTCGGATTTATCCAGCAGGGTTGGGGAGCACTTTGGAACCGTACCAAGCGTGCCTGGTCGAGCATGCTCGGTTGTCTAGCGAGTCTGCGAGACAGGCTGCGTCGGAAGGATAAGTGAATATTACCCTTTCCAGACTTAGATCTCTAGTGAGAGAGCAACTTTTTCTCCTTGAGCCTGATGATGATGCCGGGTGTATTCAACCGCCTGATTCAACTGATGCCTGGCATCCTAGTGATGTTGCACCTAGGGAAGATGCATGGTCCGGTGGTGACAATATTGATTCCCCTCTTGATCATGCTGAATTTGAAACAGGTGAAAGCAATGCTGGCCCACACGTAGTTATGGGTTTCTCCGGCGAGCCGGATCCTCTTGATGATGAGCCTGTGGAATTTTCTCCTGACGGAGATTTATATTCTTTGCTCTCTTTGCTAATGGAGGAAGATCCCCCTGGCGAGGATGATGAATACCTTGGACCAGATGGCCTTCTAACTCCTGATATTGTTGAAGCCGACGAAGAAGAAAGTGAAGCAGAAGAAGTTGAAAGAGAAGATATCGTGCTAAGAATACAAGACGATCTAGGTGAGGCTGGAATAAGCGGTGAAGAAGGCCTGTTTCGCCAAATTGATAATGTTGATGAATTTGAAGACCTTGTAAGGTTTATTTTTCAGGATGTTCGACTAGATAACCGTCAGCTAGCATCTGTAGCAATACGAATTGGTCAGGACTTCCTGGAAGATCCCGATGGTGCTGCAGATTATAGCACATTTAATCTGTAGTAAATTGTTGTCGCGTGAGAGATAATTTTTTTTCTTAGCTCAGCTACAGTTAATATTATATAAAGGTAACATGGGGATCTATAGATGAAAATTAATAAATGGATGGACAAGAGGGGATTATCATATTCAGATCTATTTAAGATTTGTCTATCAATGGGATTTCTTACTGTATTTGTAATAGTTATGACTATAGGCGCAATAGGAGCATTGGTCTCATGAAAATCACACGTAAACAAATAAGAAAAATACTTGACAAAGAGAGAACAATTCTTGAAAATGAAGATCGAGTTTCTGAAATGAGAGAGTTTTCTGGAAGCCGCGGCGGAAAAAGAGTTATGTCTGAAGGCCGAAAGATAAGATCATCAGGTGAATCAATAAGGGGAATATCTGAAGAGCATACAGGTGCAATGCGTAGAACCCTAGGGAATATAGCAGAGTTTGTTGAAAAGCTTGGCGGTTCACTCGAGGGAATAGGTATTCTTCAGGAAACAGAATCTGCAACAACTGGACTTCCCACTGTTTCAGAACTTAAAAGACTTCACAAAGAAATACAAAAGCTAGAAAAGTAAAATGAAAATCACAAGCAGACAGTTAAGACAGATTATCAAAGAAGCGATTACGACAGTGTCTGACGAAGATTTTGACAGAGTTACAATGCCCGGATATAAAGGGCCGCCAGCTACTGCACTCAAGGATTATAGCGACGAAGTATCAGAAGAAGCTGAAGAAGCTGAAATCGGATTCGATAGCGATGCAGACGGAATGGTTAGCTTTGCTGAGCTTTCAAATATAGTCTCTTCTATTCGGGATGATATAGCAGATCTTGATTCGCCAGAACTATCTCTTTTATCACTTAAGATTGATAATCTGATTCAAAAGCTATCAGAGGCTAAGTCACTAAGTGATATAGAAAATATTAAAAATATAGTTATTGAAACTCTAGAAGTCCATCTTGCACCAACTGCTGAAGACTGGGATGATGCTGATGATGAGGATATTGATAGTTCTGACTTAGCTAGAATACTTGGAATGGATAATATTTCTTTGCAGCGGTCTGTGCCCAAGAGAAGATCTGGTGGTTGACGATAGAAATTCTCTATCGGTCGATAGAATAATATAAAAAAGAGGTTGATAATGAAAATCACACGTAGACAATTAAGAAAATTAATTACAGAATCTGTATCATTGCTTCAGGAAGAAGAAGCAGACTGTATTAGAGATCTTGAAAGAGAGGGATATTCCCCAAGAGATGCAAGAAGACAATGCAGAGAGTGGTTTGGTAATTCAATTCACCCGCTCGATGCTGATGGCAATGGAGTGCTTACTATCAGTGAGGGACCGGCTACATCGGAGATGCCTGCAGCGTGGCAGCAAATACTTGGCGATCTTCTAGATCGAAAATAGCCAATAGAATTGCAGGAAGATAAAATGAAAATCACGCGCTCCCAGCTAAATCAGCTTATCAATGAGGAATTAGAGTACCTCAAAGAAAGACAAATGCCAACAATAGGGTGGGGATGGTCATCATGGTGCAATTATGGAATTCCAACCGAGCCAATTCATGGCAACGCTGGGGGAATGAGAGGGCCGACTGCAGAGTATAGTCATATACAAGCATGGGCTAAGCAACTAGATGATGCAATAGATTATATTGGATTGGATGGAACAACAGATGAGGAAGGAATTATTGATGCTCTAAAAGATATGATATGCGCAAAGCGTATTGGAAATCTCGATGTTGGCAAGAGAGTTGCAGCAGAATATAACAATATGACTGGCGGTGATCTTGCTAGCGATATACGAGGTGAGTGGTCAATTGCAGGAGTTCCACATCAAATTGAATCAAAGATAGATGAACTTAATATAGAAAATTGGTCTTCTGAAGACTGGTGGTAATACCAACAGACTTATTTAAATTATTGTTGTAAAACCGCACCTATATCTGTATTATTCTATGTTGGTTCTCAGCCAATTACATTGCTAATAAAACAGGAGAAAATAGCATGCCATATAATAAGTCAAAGTCCACCAAGCGCTTCAGCTTCGGTATCAACCGTAACCTAACTGCCAAGAAGGCAGGTTCCAATATCGTCACTATCGCGACTCTTCCTTATGAAGACAGCCAGTACAGTGTTGGTCAAACCAGTCTTACAATGACAGTACGTGAAGCACGTGCACTTCAGGGATTTCTCAACGAGAATCTTGACTATAGCTCAGATGAAAGCATCTCAGACGTAAGCATCTAAAAAGATCAAATCTAGATCTTCTAAGCCCGGTAAGAAATTACCGGGCTTTTTTGTGTTTAAATTTAAAATTATTTCAATATTTATAATATGAGGTTAGTCAAATAATGAAAATAACACATAGAAATCTTTTAAGAATAATAAAAGAAGAAATTCTATTGCTGGAGCAAGAAGGCATTGATATTGATATTGATGATGATGATGAATGTGTGGATTGTAATCCCGTAACTATCCCAGACGATAAATGGTACCCGAATGAGCAATCAACAGAAATAGATCTAGGTAGTCTTCTAACAGGTGGCCCAATACAAAAATTTCTAACTCAACCCGTAGCATCAGGAAGGTTTAACATAGGATCAGATGAGTATACTTTACAAAAAATAGGGGATGAGGCTGGTGCAATCGACCAGAAAAATGATCCTGATGCAATATCTCCTGACGGGAAGCATTCAAAAAAGCTATACGTTGTAAATCCGCTAGATAGATCTAGTCCGCATCTCATGCCAAGGGCAGCGTGGCAAAATAGAGAAATGCATCACGGCCAGGATATTTTTGGAATATTGGGTGATCCTGTCCCAGCATATATTACTGGCTATGTTGAAAAAGCTAAGCATGAATCTGGTGATGGAGGAAATGTTGTTATCTTGGCTAATAATTTTCCAGATAGTGTAGGTTCAGATGGAAGGGGAATATATCCTGAAAACACAGAATTTATAAGATACGCACATCTAGATACTATAGCTTCTATATCCCCCGGTGATATTGTAGGGGCTGGTGAGATTATTGGTACACTAGGGTGTACTGGAAATTGTGGAACAAAGGTAACTGCACCACATATACACTTCTCTATTTCAAAACCCTATAGGGGAAAATTTAGCTTTTGGGAAGGTGAGCATAGGGATCCCTATGATTTATTTGATCAATCTGGGTGGCTGACAAATCGAGATGATTTATTTCTATCTGATTCAGAGTCAGCAGCTTTAACAAAGGAGCCTGGTAATGATGATTGTGAACCGGCAAACTGGCCAGACCCGCTGAGCAAGCCTTCACACTGTAATTAAAAAAAATATATGATCCCATATATTTACATGGTATAGAGCATAAAACACCTTTGAAATTATTTAACATGGTAGTAAAATGAAAATCACATGTAGACAACTAAGAAAAATTATTAAAGAAGAGATCTCTCTATTAAAAGAATACACTGGAATAGCCGATGCTGATGATAAAAAACCAGCTAAAAAAATAAAAAATAATTTAATTAACTTTCTATCCGATAAAAGAAACATTCGATCAATGTTTTCAAAAATTGAAGGAGTATACAAGATATCTGAAGAAGAGGCTGAGAGAGTTGGAAATGCCCTGGGGTATGATCTGGGACTGGGAAGTAAATTAATGGGATTAGCTTCTTATATTTCTAGAGATGAGAATCTTAAGTCCAAGCTAGATCCCTTGATTACAGTTGATGGAGTAAAGTTCTGGTCCGCCGGGTCTAAATCATCACCAACGGGAAAAGATGGATATATTAACATAAACTCTCCAGAACTCGTAGGTTTGCTGGCACAAACTAACTGGATCGGCTCGTTCACTTCAGACATTCTTGACGGTGTTAGAAAATACACCCCGCCAACAAACAAATCTCCTTGGCGGGGAGAGGATTTTATGATTAGAGGAGACAATCTTCTTGTCTGGGTTGAAAGAAAATAGTTCGACTCCCGCCGGGTCCACAATTTTTTGTATGTTTTAAATTTTAATCCTACTAAGTAAATCGAGTGTCCGTGTATGTATACCCTGGATTCAATAAAAGTGCAGACTTAGTCATCTAATAGTCCTATGGAATTCATAGAGTATCAAGATGGTACCGGGGAAATTGAAGATATGGGACGTCGGGACTGATCATTCTATGATCACTGCCCATTTAATGGGTTTCCTATCATACATATTTATAAAGTTCAACCTGGGCTGATCTGGGTGTCTTTATTTAAGCTCTGCAACATCTTTAATAGGTAATAGTTATAGCTAGGTGGGTATAAAGGTGAGATTTTTAATTTTAATTTTTTTAACAGCTTTGCTTTCTTCATGTTGTCCTATTGAGCAGGAGACAGTAGATAATAAAAGTTCAACTAAAACTTTTATACAGCAGCCCATAGTATTTGATGTTATAAGAATTAGATCTGGACCCAGGATAGAAACATTTTGGAATGGAGAAATGCCAGAGTTTGTTTTTTGTAAATCTAGTGGAATATCTAGAACAAGAGCATCGCAGGGAATATCATACTGGAAAAGATTAGGCTACCCAATCACAAGAGTAAGATATGATGTTGAGGGTGAAGAGTGTTATAATAATCCGCGGTATGGAACAGTTTTAATTAGACTTATTGATAATACAATTCCAATACACCAGGAGCTCGGTGTAACAAAAGTATACTATCAAACTGATACTAAAGCTATTCAAGGAGCAACTATCTATTTAATAGGTGGATATGCAAATAGACCAAGATTAATTGAACATGAAATAGGTCACTCTCTTGGCTGGCGTCATCATAATAGGTATCTTCACATAATGAACTCAGAGTATGATGAAACTGGAAATGATTCATCTGGGGTGAGGTATAGATCATATATTGAATTAATTTCAAATTATTTTTAAAAAAACCGAATGTATTAGCCCTCTCAAGCTTATAATACATGCACGATTTATTTGTGCAGGGAGAATTTATGAATTCAATACTAACAACATTATTAATTGCAACACAGATCAATGTTGCAGAAGCAAAACGTCCACATCAGCATGCTCATCATGCACATAGAGATGGGCACGTTCACGTTACACACAGACACCATCATTACAGAGTGGAAAGACCACTACCGCCAAGAAGAGCTGCTCCTAATAGATCTGTTTATTTCTACAGGGGACACTGGGTTGTAGATCACAAAAGACCAGGTCTTGTATGGAAATGGAATAATCATACTGGTCGGTGGGTTATAGTTTTTAGATTTTAAAATAAAGAATTTTTTATTTATTAATAGCTTAAACAATCAAAAATATTACTGTATTCTTATTTTTATCTTATACTGAAAGGAGGCTTAAATGCTTGATAGGATAAAAGAATTGCTTTCCAATTGGAAGGTAACTGTTGCACTTGTAGGTGGTGCACTAGTAGTCGGATCTACTCTTGGTACATGTACCGTTGAACCTAGTGTACAGGTTGTTGAAGATGAAGTTGATGAAGCTTTAGAAAGTGTTGGAGAGGAATCTTCTACTGAAGAAGCTGCTACGACAGGTAATGCTGCTACGACTGGAGAAGCTGCTACGGCAGAAGGGGCTGCTACGGCAGAAGAAACCAAAACTGAGTAGTAAAGTATTTTTAATATTAATTTATTAATCTATGTGCACGGGAAATTCCCGTGCACATTTTATTTTTAAAGATATTTATTGTTATTCCTGGGGCACATATGTTTTTCGGATATAATGATGAAAGCTTTAGATATAAAATTCTTAAAGTAGGCGACCTAGCTAGATTTAAAAAGCTAGAAAATACAGTAGGTATTGAAAATAACCATATAGACTATATTGGGCTAATTATAAATAAAGGAAGTCCATGCTCTGATGGAGAGATAATTTATCAGGTTTTATGCGAAGATAGCATCGTGAGATCATTTTTTGACTATGAGGCATCTGATACCATTTCAGCACTTTAATAAATTAAATTGTTAATTCCATTTTTTTTATATAATATTTCATATAAGAGAAAATTAATGGCTAACTATAAAGTTGGTGATATTGTACTAGTTAAGTCAATTGCTGGTGATTGTATTCCCAATATACACGTCAAGCTGACAAAAAGAATTATTGTTAAACCCACAAAGGGAAAGCGTGTTGGCATGAGGATGACAATGGACTGGCCAGGATATTCTGGGTGGGAAGCTGAAGTTGTATATCAGGATGAAATTGATATATTGAGAAAGAAATGGTCAATACCATTTGAGAAACCTGGCGATAAAACATTTGTATATGATTCATCTATTATTAAAAAACCTAGAAAAAAAGAAAACCGCTAGGTGAAACTGTTTCAAGTAAAACTAATGTAATAAGAAGAAAAAGAAAAAAATAGTTTTAAAACTCCGTTATTTGGCAGATAATTAACAAGACATAAATTATAAAATAGAGACTACAAATGATAAAGAATCTAATGATTATTTCAACCCTTCTTTCTAATTTTGCATATGCAAATGATAGAAAATATTATACAGGCGAAAATATTGAAGTTTGCTCACCGCCAGATGAGATTATACACAGGCAAGAAGTTTCCGGCTCTCCTTATTTTCTCAACTACGGTGTAGAAAATTCAAGGATATATTTGACAATTGTTATATGGGAAAGTGATATACCAGAGCTAGAAATAAATCCTTATACATATTTTAATACAGATAATTTCTGTGTTAGGGGTAATGTTACTTCATACAGAAACAAAAGTCAAATTACTGTTAGAAATCAAGATCAACTATTCATTTCAAAAAATTAGTAGAAGTGTAATACTTATTTTACATGAAAAGAAATAAAAAAAATATAACTCGTATACAGCTGAGAAGAATAATTGAAAGTATATTGCTAGAGCAATTTACAATTCCCATACATAGCAAACATAGTGGATTTCAAATGTACTCTGAATCAGGAGAGCTTGATGAGATTTATGCATCTCAAATTGGTGATGATCCAAGAGCAGAAATGGGAGGAGATCCTTACGGAGATGAAGAAGAGCCAGAACCTTTTCTATATACAGAAGAAGATCAGTGAAAAATAATGGTGCAGGATTTCTATTGGGAAAAAGATTTCCCGATGGTGAAGTAAGATTTCTAGGATTGGTTGCACCCATAGAAAAGAGAATAAAGAAAAATGGAATATATGATATTCCAAAGGGAAAGATAAATATCGGTGAGTCAAATCTTGACTGTGCAAAAAGAGAATGCAAAGAAGAGTGTGGCATAGAAGTAAACGACTCTGATATTATTGGTTACCCGTATAGTGAAGATGGTCTATGCATATACTCTGCTATTATAAATCAGCGACCGGAAATAAAACCAAACCCTGTTACCGGTATAATAGAGCATGATGGTTTTGACTGGCTATCTAGGGATGAGATATCTAATTTATCACTAGACTATCTTAGGAATCTTATTATAAATTCATTAAGACATTTTTAGATATTTAAAAAGACAAATGGGTTAATTTTAGATAATTATAAATTAACAGTTATCTTATTAGGGAGTTTTGAAATGAGACTTGGCAAAAAAATGCTAAATAGAATTATAAAAGAAGAGATGAAGCTTTTAAAAGAAGGTTGCGGTTGTGGTTGTAATGGCAAACCTGGCGGATGCGGTGGCAATATTGAATCTCTAGGGTCCTATATTGATGAAGACGATATTGCATATGATGATATTAGCTCCCTGGAGATAGATGATCCTGATCTTCACGATTACGAAAATAATACAGAATTAACCACTGGATCAGAATTTTTAACAAAAGATGAGGCACTAAAAGCAGTTGTTGCAATAGCAATGTCGACTTCTTGTCCAGTTACAAGTGAGTCACTATTGTCAACTGTTAGAGACTTAATGAACTAATAGATATTCCTGGAACACTATGATAAATAATAAAAAATATTCCAAGAAAAATCTAAAAATTGAATACGCCTCTGGAACTTCAAAAAATTTATTTCTCGATAAGATGACTAAAGCTGACGGTCATCTTTCAAACCTTAGTACAAATAAAAATGGAAAAGAAGTCTCTGTTGGAAATCAAATAGCAGGATACCTAAAAAGTATGGGACTTCTAGAGAAATCTGTTGAAGAAATTGAAGAAACAATAGAAAGTGTATCTGAAAGTTTGAAAAAAATAGATACACTATTAGAATCATCAATTATTAAAAAAAGGTATAATGGAAAGGTATACTCGACAACAAGAAAAATGATAGAGGCAGTAAAGCTATTTGATATTGGAAAAATAGAGAAAATAGATCTTCTAGAATCTGCTCGCTGGGCTGAAGATCCGGAAGCTGCAATAAGAGTTGCTAGAATGATTGCAGGAGTTGGAGAGTTTGGGAGGGCTAGATGAGATTAATATCAAATTTAGAAAAATTAAAAACTCTTACAGATTCACTTGTAGATAGAGATTTTCTAAGAGCCAAGGTTTTAAATCTTTTTGATAAGTTTTGCTATGACTTTCCAATCCCCATGAATGCGTGGATTGTTGATAAAAAGTTAGAAATTATATCTAAAAAAGGAAGCCTATTAGATAGTAAAATAGAATCTACAAGGCTTGACAGTGTTTTTGAAGGTGAAAATAAAAGTAAAAATATTGAAATGCATAAGCGTGCATTTGAAGGAAATACTGTAACATATACATTAAATCTTGGAGATAAGATATTGCTAACAAAGCTAATACCATCTAGCAATGATGGAGATTTTGTATTCGGAGTTTCAATGGATATAACATCTTTTTTTACAATGGTGAGTGCTCTAGATAGTTATTGCGGTGATATTGAATATGATAAATGTGAAATTCTTGATAAAGTAAAAAATGATCCACTTTATCAAATAATTAAAAATAACGAGGTTTAAGATGACTGATGGCAATAATCAAAATGGGTGGAATGAGTATTCAAGATTAGTTCTCAAAGAGCTTGAGACCCTGGCTACCAGCATTACGGCACTTAACTCAGAAATACAAGATCTTAAGCAAGAGATTGCAAGGATGAGAGAAAGAGAAGATAGAGTTGACGAGATCAAGGCATGGAAAGAAAAAGTTGATGAAGTCGCCTCTCCCTCTCAAATGCTTCAGAAATTTAACGACGTAGAAGATTTAAAGCAATTTAAAACAAAGGCCATAACAATATTTACTGTTGTACAGTTTGCTATGGCTGCAGCAGTAGCATGGTCTAAGATATTTTAAGGTAATGTAATGAAAAAACTATTAACTGATTCACAAATAATAGAACATAGAAAGTTTATAGACAAAAAGCTTAGTCTAACACACTATATAGAATCTAAAATAGCACTAGAGCAAAGAATAGAAAAAATATATAAAATATTAAAAGAAGAATATCAATGTCCAGAAACAAGTGCAGGTAAGAGAGATAATTTTGGCACCGTGGCTGGAATGTTTACAGGAATGAAAGATGCAATTACTTCGGGAGATGATATTGAACAAGATATTGCAAACTGGGGCGTAGATGTTCAAAACAGGATAAGATGCCTATCAGATAGTGAAACCCTTCAACTGTTTGGTGGTGGGTTCGTAGGAACTTTTATAATTGATTTCAATGAAGACTTTTTAGATATACTGGGTGTTGAAGATGGCGAGTGGAGAAGAGTTTTATCTGTAGGGCTGATGTATATAAAACCAAGAGAGCTTCCTAATATTATCAGAAACTGGCGTATGGAAATGCCTGAGTATAACGACTATAAAGGCTGTGAAATAGTAGCAGATGCTCTTCTAAGAGGTGCAATTTTAGAATATTCTGTAGGAAGAGCCAAATCAACAGCACTGTTAGGCACTGTCATGAGATCAAGGGTAACTAAAATACTTGGTACACTATTTGCAACACAGAGATTTCTTAGAGCTCTAGAGCTCGGAGCAATGTCAGAAATAATGGCAACAGAAGTAGTTAGAGAAGCCTCTGAAGAGCTTACAGCTACTATTTGTGAAGTTGAAGATGTTGAGGACTTTATACAACTTACACAAGATATAACCTCTCTTGAAGACCTTACAAATTTAGACTTTGATGATGATGATGGAAATGTCCCAGATCCAGATCCTAGTTCTGACCCGCTTGATACACCTTCTCCATCGACGCCGACACCGACACCGACACCGACACCGACACCGACACCGGGAACGTCGCCTGATGATGATAGTTGTGATTTCGTGAACTGGCCAGACCCACTGAACAAACCTTCACACTGTAATGAATCACTAAAAAAAGAAAGTAATTTAAATGTTAGAATGGCAAAGGGATATGGAACAGGTCATGCATTTATAGATAGAAAACCATTTAATGTTGGAATTTCAAAAGTTGAAGAGCTACTAGCAGATTCTAATGTTGATAAAAAGAGAAAAGAAAAAAACAAAGATACAAATTTAAAAAAAGTTAAAGTAAGTAAGGCATTTAGGAAATAAAAAATGTTTATATCAGAATCAAAAATTAAAAAAATAATATATGAAGAAGTATCGCTTTATGAAAAAATCTCAAAAATAGGAGATGTTTCAACTAGAATATTTCAAGATATAGTATCTTCTCATAGTCAAAATCCAACTGCTAAAAGTGAGCGACTATTTCTAGATCTTATTGAAGCATCACAGGAGTCAGTAAATAGAAATAGTTCTGATATCAATGGGATGATCAATTCTTTATGGGAAGCATCAAGATTCTATACACTAAATTATCAAAATCTCTCTAGTGCTGCACAAGGTCTTGTGGCAGAATTTCAAAATAGCCTAGATGAAGCTACAACTTCAGAAACAGATATTATAGATGATGAATTCCCTGAGTCTCAAGTAGATGATGAATTCCCTGAGTCTCTAATAAGTGTGTAAATACTAGCACATACCTGTTTCAAGGCATATATCTTCTGTAAAAATATTTGTATCTGACTCGTTTAAATCTATGCAGCTTAGATCTTGTGTCCAGTGATGCAGTTCATGAAAAATTGATCTATAGAGGGTATTCGTTGTTGCTGAAGTATTTATAAAAATAGCCCTTATATTTCTAGAGTTTACTCTGTGGTACGCTCCCCAAATATCTTTATTTTGCCAAGAGTTCCAATTTAAAAAACTCATTACATCTCTATTATTAATAGTATCATCTTCGAGCAAATACACTGTTAAATCAATATTCTTGCAATATCCTGTATTTTCAATATCTACTTGTTGAGCAAAAATATCATATGCTATTCTATATATTTGAATAGTTTTAGTGTGATCTTTGTCGCTAGCTTGATAGTATATCGAATCATTTCCGTGAAAATCTACTGCAAGTGGCACATTTTGTATTAAGTTGTTTGGAGTGTCTCTTGCATGGGAAACATTTGAAAAAACAATCGAAACAAGAATTAGATATAAAATAGATATTTTAGACATAATTAATACTATCAAATATTAAATTGATTTACAAGATAGCAAGGCATCAAACTATGATAAAGATTAATGAATCTACGATTAGAAAAATAATAAGAGATGAGTTGAAGAATTCTCTAGTACTAGAACAAGTTTTCGATGGTCCTCCTAGGATGGATCCCACTGTTCACGCAGAATTGGAAAGACAACGCATTGAAGATCCAAGTCTTCCTGGTGCATCTGTGGTGATAGGATCTGATGGAGAATCATCTTTAGGTGAACTAGAGATGCCATCAGCAGAAGACGTGCTAGCATTTCTAGGTCATAATTTTGGACCTGATATACCGTGTGCAGATACAAGTATTGCAAATCCTAGCATGCCGTCTCTTAGCACCAAGCGAAGCGGACCAGCGATATTCGACTATACAGTAGATTCAAACACTGGTTATGTATTTTCTTCAAATGCTTTATGCAGGGGTAGTGATAAAATTTATATAAGCAATAGTCTTGATGATGCATTTCACACATTTTTTAATTTATATGGGGCACAGAGTGGAAATTATGAATACTGGCTTGCAAATCAACTTTTAAAACACAGTGTAGGGAGAAGTCAGGTTAGAGAAGCAGCACCTGATCCCTCTGAAGGTGTTGAAGATGTACCAACAACTATTGATGATTTAGAAGCTATATTTGAGGAATGGAGCTCAAGGTATATTTTATCAGAAGACAATAGTGAAGAGCTAGACCCGTATGAAGAAAACATATATCAAGCAATTAGAAGTGCAAATTTATCAAACAACCAAAATAGGATAAATCCAAATAGAATGAAAGATCTAGCGAGAAGGCTATCTAGTTATCAGGAAGAAATACGTGATGACCCCAAGAGAGCAATGTTTAACATGTATGTTTGTAAAAAAATAAGCGGTATGTATGGAAGCCCAATACCGGTTAGAGATTGGCTTGGTAAGTATGACCCACTTATGGATATAGGGCAAGATTGTAGATTTGTTGGATACTCTTCAGATCCTTCTCTTGGAACTGCTACTGGAGATGGCATAGGTAGTCCTGTACGAAGTATGGGTCGTGATATGTACTTTTACTAGACTATATACAAGGAAGTTCTATCTGCCTTATTTGATTTTTACCACATTCGTCATTCATTCTTAGATCATCATCTAGAGATGCACTAGATCCTACAAGACTAGCAATACCTGTAACAAGATCATCAGTAAAGTTGAAAGCAGCATTCCATCCAGTCTCTATTACAGTTCCACCTATTGCTTCAAGAGTTCCTTCAACGGGTACAGTAGATGCAGCCGGCTGATTCATAGACGTGATAATCTGCGCGATTCTATCTCCAGTTGCTCCAACTTCTTGGCCTATAGATATAGATCTATCTGTCATCTCTATTGCCTCCGGTACACAATTTCCTTCATCATCTGTAATTCCAGTAATTCCAGCAACTATACACTCCTGTCCAGAATACATCAAGTCAGCAACCCCTTTTATAAGAACATCAATGAAGTTTGCATTAAATATTTGAACTTGAGCTGCCTCATGCGCACATCGTCGTGCAGATGATCCACGTATACTATCTGGTGTAAACACACTGCAGAAAATTGACAAACTCTCTGCTTTTTGTGCAGCAGTGGGAGACCAGGCAGTACTTGTATATTCATTCCACTCTTCTGATCTCCACATTGCCTGGTTGCTTGTTTCTTCCTCCCATTCTTCAATAGCGACCTCCTGATGTGGACTTTGTACATCTGATGCAGGAAGTGATAGCTGACCATCAGGTTGTGGAAATCTTGTTTGACCTCTTCTTCCGCCACCCAAGTCTACCCATGTGCCTATTGGTTCTCCCTCATCATTATATACAATATCTCCATCTGATGGTTCTTCTGGCTCAGTGATCCCACCTGGTCTTTGATTTGATTCTGGTGCAAGGCTTTCATTAAAGTTTAATGCATATATTGCTGCACCCGTTATCTCTCCGCTTTTAGCTTTTGCTATAATTTCAGCCTTATTTTGCATTGCCATGTCAAAATTTCTTCTTGAAAAATCAGCAACATATGTAAATCCAGACCAGTGAGATCTCTCAAGTGCCCACACAACTTGATCCCGAAACAATCTCTGGGCCTGTTGAATCTCCGGCTTCCACTTGCAAACCCATATTGCCTCTCTTACATAATTATTCTGATCTAGATCCATAGCTATTTCTCTTCCAAGAATTAGTATATCTACTATTACAAATGCTCTTGAGCCAACTTTGAGTAATGTGCCTGCCTTGCTAGCTGCAGATCTTGCTGCTCCTATTATATCCATTTAGCTTGCTCCGTGAAGAATATATAGTATCATTATATTAATATTTTGATTACTTAATGATAATTATCTATGATAGGCAAAAATTTTATATTTATATTGTCAAATATTGCTGTTATATGTCATATAGAGGTTTTAAAATAAATGAAGAGAATAAAATTTACTGAGTCTGAAATAAGAAAAATTGTTAGAAAGTCAATTTTAGAAGAGCAGACATCGGATACCCCACCCCCAGTGAGACCGGATGGTCAAAATGTTAGAATCATCTCAGATGGAGGTGCAGAGCCTTCGACATGGGTGGGAGATACTCTCACAATTGCAGCTATAGCTGCTGCCGCAGGTGGTCTATTTATGTTAAGAGGTAAAGTGCCGCGGAACTGGCGAGGACCCATAGCGTGGGCTGATAACTTTGCTGCAGCAAGATTTCTAAGGGGCGGTGCTGGAGCACCGGCTATTCTTAAAGTTACAGGTGCATTGTCAAGACGTAATGCTATGACATGGAAGCAACTGGCAGACAGGATTGCCAGGAATACCATGGGGGATGCTGCAGATGCTGTTGATGTTGCAAGAAGATCTGACGATCTTATAGAAGGATGGCAGGCGTCTGGTTATCTGCAGATGACAGATGATACGGCAAAAATAGCTACGGGTGCATCCGATGCTAGCCTGGTGACTACGGGTGGCCACAGAACACTGGCTCGGAGGGTCCCATGGGGTGGTGGTGCAGATAGATTATTACCACCACAATTCTGGCTAGGAATAGAAAATTGGTCAGCTGTTGGAAGATCTGGTGCAGGTGCATCGAGGGGTGCACGAGCTGGAACATGGATTGCAAGATATGGAACTATTACCTCACTAACCGCTCTCACTGCTGAGATGTTTGAGGAGGCTACTGAAATACAACCGTTTCAAGGGTTGATGAATCAGTTTCTTGGCCAGTTAGAACCTGGGGGTCTGTCCGGATACTGGGGTCCAGATAAATTATACTCTGCAGTTTTTCAAAAACCTAACGAATATGTTTCTTATGTAGAAGCATTAAATGCTTCCAACATTATGACAAATCTTACTCAAGATCAATTCGAGATAAAAGGCTATTTTACTGATTCCGAAGTGGAGGGATTTCGAACCAGGTTGAGGATAGGACTTCCAGCTGCCATGGGAGGTCTTGACTGGATAACAGATGAAGAGTGGATTAATTCTAACGGGAAGTATGAAAATAGTTTAAAATCGATTGTATCTGATTTATCAGGAAGGCGTCACACGATATATGATCTTGCTAGAGTATTCTCAGCTACACTCTTAACAGACAGAAGAAAATTAGTAAGAGGGTTGCGAGGTCAACTTCAAAACTTAGGCGACGTAACAGGGGTTTCCTCAGGCGAAAGGCCTCATAGTTCTATTAACAAGATGTTGGAAGAATGCACAGCTGACATGCTTATAACACTTGCAAATTCTACGACAGTTCTAGTAGGTGCGAGCGCTGAGGGTGTAGATGCGGCTGTGTTAGACGATCAGACTGTTGTAGGAACTGCAGGTCTTTCGGGTAGAGATATTACAAGTGCAAATATTAGCAATGCTATGGCAAATGGTGGGCTAGAAGCACTATTTAGTGCATTAGAGGTTGCAAGAATAATACAGCCTGTTGAATGTCCTGATGGATCTGGAGATGGAGCAGCATTGACTGCATGTGTTAATAATATATATTTTGCTGGAACTGGACAGGAAGGCAGTATCACACCTACTGCAGGTGTAGGTTTAGCACTGGGTGGTGTTATTGATCCTGACAGTGAAGAAGGCCAGATGAACACCGTAGATAGTCCCCAGCGTGACGGAAGCACAAGAGAAGAAATAGTTGGTGGCGCGCAAGTCGACCAGATCGATATTAACATCGAAGACCAGGGTGCACAAGGTCAGGGTCGTTCAGATGGCAGTGCTTGCATAATGGATGATATACAGGGTGGATACTATTCAAAACTATATGAACTATTTGGATCGTCTATGGTTGGAATGGGTCCTTGCTCTACGCTTGGCCAACTCGGATATCGATGGATTGATGCAAATTTTGACAGATGGTATAATAGCTTTAAAGATAGACTGGGAGCACAAATCTTTCAAGTATATCTTAAAGATACAAAGGGCGTTACTAATGCAAAGCAATACTGGAGAGATACCATTTTAAAGGATGATCAGGGTCGTGTTGCACCTTGTTGGGGTACTTTAAATGCCGTGTACCCAGAAGCATGGGGAAGTCCTTCATCAATGAGAGGAATACCAATATTTAAACTTATACAAGGCATTGAAGGTATAAATGATGTATCAGATTTCAGCTTCTTACCAGGATCACTTAACCACTTTGAAGGAAATGTCGATGGCGGAGTAATTGATGCTCCGCAGTTCATTGCTGACACTCGAACCTGGGCTCTGTCAGTGGGTGAATCTGATGATGATGCTAATAGGCGGGCAGCAACAGTATTTGGCCATATTATAGTAAGAATTATGCAACAAACTGATCAGATGACAATCCGCTCCTCATGGTATCAAAATTTGTATACATGGCTACAAACCAACTTTAAATCACCAGAATAGATAAGGATTTTTAAATGAACTCCATAACAGAAAAAAGCATAAGAGACATAGTAAGGCGACAGCTTGTTGAGAAGTATGGCGCTCTAAACGAGCAGACGCCTAAGGACTACACAGAGAATCAGGTAAAAGCGTTGCAACAGGCTATGATCGATAGACTTGGTCATGATGCTGGCCAGCCACTCACACCTGCGGAGATTAACGCTGCACTAAATGTGAAAGATGGAAAGACTGATGGTGACTGGGGCGGTACATCTAAGGCCACATTTAAGAAGATTACAGGTGTGAAGTGGAATGGATCCTCACACGATCCCGCTACAGCGATGGAGATGGTTAAACCTGCTCAGGCTCAGCCGCAACCTTCACCCCCGGCTTTAGAAAGTGTTCAGTCTGGTGATACATGGCTTGTTAATGACCCAGAAGATACAGTTCACGGATTGCACGGAAGATGGGTAAAATACATTGAAGATGAAGAAGATCCGAGTTTGATTATAATAGCGACCGGCGAGGTGGTAGCTCCTGGAGCAGAGCCAGCGGAAAGTTTTAAAAGCGGTGGCATGGTAATCGTTGATGATACTGATGCTGATTCTCGGCCTAATCAAGAAAGGGTCGGCCTGATTCTGAAAACATTTGACAATAAGAAAGAACCCTGGGTATCACGGCAGGCTGCAGCAGCAATAGCGACAGCCGAGGTGGAAATATCTAAAGATAGCCCGTGGCATCCGGATAATCCTGGCCAAACCTCACAACGTGTAGTTTCTAATGCTGCTGGTGTCGAGGAAAGAAGTGACGAGGAAGCAGTATCAGCAGCTCGCGTAAAAGCTGCTGAAGAAGCAGCTGCTAAGGATGCAGAAGCCCAAGCGAAGGCTGAAGCTGAAAGAGCAGAGGCTGTGAAATCAGCAGATGAGATAGGAGCTGATGTGGCCATTGAGGATGTAAAAATGGAGTTACTAACTGTTGATTCGCCTCCTGGATCAGTAGCTTTTAAAATTAGACTTCCGTCTAGCTTCATAGGTCAGACAGAAGATGACGGTGAGACGGAGCAGCAGCGAGGATTTATTGGTAGAATATTTAATCAAGATACATTACAGAAATTTCAGAAAAACCCGCAAGCGACTGGAAAAGATCAGCCTTTTATAGTGAACTGGGGTGCATACAGCGGAAGACCTACAGGTGGAAGGTCAATGTTTGCACAGGATCAACATGTATTAAGCAATATTAAATCCATAGAGTTTGATGCTGGTTTATCGCTAAGGAGCCTTGCAAATCTTAAAGGTCAAAATATTCATCCGACATATAGAATGATTAAAGGGAGAATCAGCAAGGCAAAGAAGGCTGAAAAGAAAGCCAGGAAAGCAGGAAAAGTTAAGGAGCGAGAAGCAGAAGCTACGAAAATTACAACTTTGAATGCATTGAAGAACTATCTTGAAGATGAAAAATATGAAATTCTAGTTGTAAATAGATACAAAGGCGGCCCAATCGTTAGGACGAGATTTACCCCGGGATCTAGAGGCGGAACATATAATAAAGCAAATATGCGGGCTATAGATGACATATGGCACTCAAGACTTGGCAAAGATGCCTCCAAGCTGGAAGAAGCTCTAAGGGAAAGTCCAAAAATTATGGAAGAAATAAAGCTAGAAAGACTAATCAGAGAATTGCTTCGGAATTCAAAATGAAGCTTACTAGAAGCGAAATAAGGCTTCTAATACTAGAAGCACTTACATCTAAGTCATATAGTGGTGGCACTAGAGAGCCAAACAGAGACGGATCTAGGATTACAGATCTAGGAGATCTTGGATTGCCTGGTGTGGGAGTTGTTATAGCAAGCTTAGCAGCAGCAGAGATGGGTGAAATACTAGACCCAACAAAAGAATTTGTTCTTCCAGTCCCTGTTACATCTACGGCAACTTGGCTTGGAAGTAGAGCTGGTGAGACAGCTGGGCGAGATTCTGCCCACACTGGCGACGACTGGAGGGTGCCTATAAATACTCCAGTTGCTTCAGTTGGCAATGGTTTTGTCGCATCAGTGGTGACTAATCCGGGCCCTCTTGGCACACCTCGCGGTAATTGTGGATGCGCTGTAACTGTCCAGACTACAGGCGTAGGACGAGTCACGTACTGTCACCTTAATTCTACAACTGTGAAACTCGGTGACAGACTTACTGCTGGTCAAGTAATAGGCGTCTCTGGTGGTAGACCAGGAACACCATGTGCTGGAAGGACAACTGGTCCGCATCTTCACTTCTCAATCGGCGGTAGCACAGATCCAGCTATTTATGATGACCTATATTCAAAATCTTCCGGATGGTCTGGAGAAGCATCACTTGGAGGACCAACATCTGGAAGTGATAAGGATTATCATCCTGGCGGCAGTCCATCACCGATATAAGATTTGATAATTTGTGTATATATTAAATCTTTTTTGACTCATAGATTGAAAGCCTATCATCTCTGCTTTTTGCAAAAAGCTTTACTATTTCTCCAGCTTTTGCATTAGCTTCATCCTCTATTTCACCGCCAGCATCTTGAACTGGGAACTTTATCCTATCTTGTATCATCTGTGACATGTGTGTAAGCTCATGTGCAATAGATCTACATATATCAACAATAGCTCTGTCTTTGCCATATATTAAAACCCTATGATCATCTGGATCATAGAATGCTGTTGTTTTTATATTCTCTTTCTCTCTATTGCTAACTATTTTAACATTTATATCTTCATCAATTGAAAGCTCTTTTGCGCAAAACTTGCAAAAATCTTCTATTATTTCACTATTTCTATTACATCTATCAAGATCTTTACTTATTGAAAGAGTTATTGAAGGAATATCAATGAGACCGTTGATTTGTTCAATGATAAGTTTTCTAATTTTTTTTCTTGTAAGCTTCATATTATTATAAAGATTTCCTTTTATAATTTATAATTATTTAGAATTATACAAATGAGAACATTAAATGGATTTAAAAGTATCTCTAGCTAAAATTAAAATGATAGAAATGGGAATAGTTCCAGCAATAACTGGAAATGATCTCGAAAATATGCTGTCATCTCTATCAGATGCTGAAAGAAAAAAAGTAAAGAGAAAATTTAGAAAGGAATGGAGAAAACTAAGAAGACAGGACAAGAGTCTTGAATTCGTAATGGGCGGAGATATCGGGGAAGACCCTACGAGAAGTCAAAAAAGAAATAGATCTGTCTTTATAGTATCGTCTATAATGAAATCTATTAGCGTGTAATATCAACGCCAGACTCTCTCTCGTACTCATAGATGAACTCTGTTATTCTTTCTATATCAACCCCTATTGTAACATCAGGGAATCCAACAAGTGATCTCTGGGTTATACTGACAATCTCTTTGTCATGATTTAGAACAAGACTGCCAGAGCTACCTGAAATTGCAGGAATTGTAAAAAAGCATATGTCTACATTGCATCCTGAAAAAGTTCCTGAGAAGTGAAGACTTACACCAGATTCTGATATACCCAAGGGAGATGATATAGTTACAGTCCTCTCTCCGATTTCAGGCATTCTATCTGCAAGAGACAGTGTGCTATTTACTGGATAGTCTGAAGATATTAAGCACAAATCATCAGCGCGATTTTGCTTTTCAACAGTAAATGGATATTTTTTACCATCTTTGTAAATATACATTTCAATATTTACAAATTCATACATTTGAGATGGAACATGAGATGAAAGATCTGATGTATCACAAAAATGATCTGCTGTTAGAAGATAAGTTAGATTATCAACTCTAGATAAAGCTGCAGCAGATGCTCTAGTTGAATAAATTTCAATAATCTCAGTTTCACAATCTTGTGATATCTGACCTGTATCTATATAACTACACGGTATTTCAATAGAAGCTACTATCTCAACTGTGACGAAGTTCTCTGATGGTAATGTATCTTTAAATAGATACTTAGATCCTCCAATAGCTATAGTAGCTGATAATACAGTAAGAATGATACAGTTTATTAGAAAATTTCTTCTAACTATTAGTTTTCTATCAACTGATTTATTAATAGATCTTAGAAGCTTTATCAAGATACAGTTCTCCCTAGAATATATTAAATAAATTACAGCTTAATTTTCATTTGTTTAACTACTGATCTATATTTGTACATTTTATCTATAATTCTAGATACTTAGAAATATAAGGATCTCTTTTTAAATGTCTATATTTAAACATCATAAAACCTCAGCTGATCGATCGGCAACGGATCGATCAAGGCACAAAGAAAAAATAAAAAGAGCAATTAGAGAAGGTGTTCACAATATAGTTTCAGATGAATCTATAATCGGGAAGGACGGAAAAAAGAAAATAAGAATTCCTGTAAAAGGAATAAAAGAATATAGATTTGTCTATGGGGAAAATCAGACTAATAAAAAAGTTGGGTCTGCTCATGATAAAAATGTTAAAAGAGGGCAGAAAATAGGGCCACCGAGAAAAAGATCTCAAAAACCTGGAGAAGGAAAACCGGGAAATAAACCCGGTGAGGAAATGTATGAGGTTGAAATAAATCTTGAAGAGTTGTCAAGTTATCTATTTGATGATTTAATGCTTCCTGATCTAGAAAAGAAAAAAATGCTAAATATAGTTTCTGATAAATTTAAAAGAAAGGGATACAGAAATAGTGGTATTAGACCAAGACTTTCGAAGAAAGAAACACTAAAGAATAAAATTAGAAGAAAAAAATCTTCACAAAGAGATATGAAAAAAGATGATACGGATACGGGCGAAGAAGATTCATTCTCATTTCACCAGTCTGATTTCAAATACAAGCATATAAAGAAGACTAAGGTTAAAAGTAGCAACGCTGTTATATTTTTCATGATGGATACATCTGGGTCAATGAGCAAGCATAAGAAATTTTTAGCAAGAAGCTTTTTCTTTCTGCTTTATCACTTTATTAGAAATAAATATGAAAACACAGAGATAGTTTTTATATCCCATTCCTCAGAAGCAAAAGAAGTAGGCGAGGATGATTTCTTTAAGAAAATGAGCTCTGGGGGAACTGTGATATCCTCTGCTCTTGAAAAATTCTTAGAGATAAGCAAGCAAAGATATCATAAAGATTCCTGGAACATATACGCATTTCATTGCTCTGATGGAGATAATTGGCCAAGTGATAATGAAAAATCAGTCAATTTATCTCTAAAGGTTGCTGATATGTGTCAAATGTATGCGTATGTTCAGACAACACACGGTGCAGCAGACTATTGGCACAATGGTGGAATTATTAATGAATACAATAGAATAAAAAAATCAAATTTTAAAACTGCACACCTTGAGAAAAAAGAAGATGTATGGCGAGAATTTAAAAGAATACTAGGGGGATCAGTTGGACTGGAAGATTGATGATTTAAAGTATTGGGATGACAGGGTTTGTGAAATAGCAAATAAATATAATCTAGACTGGTTTCCTATAAACTATGAAATATGCGACTATTATGAAATGATAGGGCACATGTCGTATAGTGGCATGCCTAGTCACTATCAACATTGGTCATATGGAAAAAGCTTTGAAAGAACACACCAGCTTTATAATTTAGGCGCAGAAGGACTTCCGTACGAGCTTATTATTAATTCAAATCCTTCAATAGCATACCTTATGAAGCAAAATCCCTTATACCTTCAGATATTAATAATGTCACATTGTGTAGGTCATAGTGATTTTTTCAAGAACAATAGAACATTTGAAAACACAATTCCGGATTCAGTAACTTCTAGATTTAGAAATGCAAGAAAGAGAATTCAAAAATACAGTGAAGATCCAAATATAGGTCTAAAAAATGTTGAGAAGTTTCTTGACTCTCTTCACTCTGTTAGATTTCAAACAAATAGAGATAGAATTCCAAGATTAAAAAGAAAAGAAGTAAAAACTAAGCTTATTGAAGATTATAATAGAGATAGGGATAAGTCAAATCTTTTAAAAAAACCAGATCTTAAAAGAAGACTACTTGCACCTGATAACGATTTACTATCTTTTTTAATAGAGTACGGAACACACTATGATGATTGGCAAATAGATATTTTGAATATTGTAAAAGACGAATCAGATTATTTTATCCCACAGATAAAAACAAAAGTACTAAATGAGGGCTGGGCTTCTTTTTGGCATTACAAGATTATGAATGAACTTGATCTCCCGCAAGAGTTCCATATTCCATTTTTAAAATCTCACAATCAGGTAATAAGACCTCACCTGGGATCTATAAATCCATATCACCTAGGGTTTTATCTATTTACAAAGATAGAGAAAGAAAAGGGATTGGACGAATGCTTTTTAATTCGTGAAATACACGAGGACGTTGCAGCAATAAGAATGTACTTAGAATATGAAGACTATAGAGATTTAAACTTATTTTCTTATAGTAGGAAAAAAGATAATAAAACTATAGATGATATATCTGATGATATAGGTTGGAAAAATATTAGAAATGATCTTATTGGAAATATTGGTGACAATTCAATTCCTCGTGTTATAGTTTCTGATATATCTTCTAGTGGTGATTTAATTCTTAAGCATGTTCATGATGGAAGAGATTTAGATCTAGAATATGCGGATAATGTAGTATCTGCTATAAGAAATCTTTGGGACAGAGATGTAAAATTTTTTACAATAATTGAAGAAGAGTCCTGGGAAATTTGATATAATGATTTGGGAGAGGAAAAATGGCAAAGTCTGATTTTTTAAAAATAATTGAAGAACAACGAAAGGAAAAGAAAGAAAAGAGATTTTCTGGAACCTTTTTAGAATATCTAGAACTAATAAAAGATAATCCTGATATTGTAAAAACATCACATAAAAGATTGTATGACTGCATACTAGATTATGGTGTTGAGATGATGTCAGATAGTGATCCTAGAAAATTAAAAATATTTGAAGGTGAAAACGTTAAGGTATACGACTATTTTAAGGCTAATTTTTTCGGAATGGAAAATGTTATTTCAAAACTTATGAGATTCCTATCGTCAGCATCTAAAAGAGGAGAGGAATCTAGACAGGTTTTACTTTTAATGGGTCCTGTAGGGGCTGGGAAATCAGATCTAACAGAGCATATAAAGAGATCGCTAGAGGGTTCAACATTTTTCCATCTTGAAGGAGATCCTCAGAGAGGAGAGCCATTACAGCTTATACCAAGAAATCTAAGAAATAAATTTGAAGAAGTTCTTGGTATAAAGATTGAAGGAGATATTAGCCCTGTTGCTAGATATCTTCTCATGGAAGACCTAAATGGGAAATATGAAGACTTTAGGGTAACAGAGACAAGCTTTTCACAACGTGCTAGAAGGGGAATTGCATCTGTACCTCCCATGGATGCAAATAGCCAAGATGTCGGCGTGCTAATTGGAACTGAAGATATATCGAAGCTTGACAAGTACTCAGAAGATGATCCGAGAATACTCTCTTTAAATGGTGCTTTTAATGTTGGAAATAGAGGATTAGTTGAGCTAATTGAGGTATTTAAGAATGAGATTGAATTTTTACATACTGTGATTACAGCAACCCAGGAGAAGAGAATACCGTCCCCTGGAAAAAATGATATGATATACTTTGATGGTGTAATACTTGCACACTGTAATGAATCAGAGTGGAACAGATTTCAAAGCGAGCATACAAATGAAGCAATTCTAGATAGAATAGTAAAGATAGAGGTTCCTTATGTTCTTGAGCTTGACCAAGAGATTAAAATATATGAAAAAATAATTGGAAAATCAGACTTTGATGCACACATAGCACCGCATACATTAAAAGTCGCCTCTATGTTTTCAGTTCTATCTCGACTTCAACAGACACAAAAGTGTGATCTTCTTACAAAGATGAAAATTTATAATGGAGAGGATGTTATTGAAAGCGGAAGAGTTAAAAATGTAGACATAAAAGATCTCAGGGATGAATCCCAGAGGGAAGGAATGAAAGGAATTTCTACGAGATTTATTATGAAATCAATAGACGCAGCACTTTCAGATTCAGAAAAAAATATGATTACCCCTATTTCAATTATGGATTCCCTTATAAAACAAGTAAAAGAGCAAGTTGTAAGTGAAGAAGACAAGGAAAGATATTTGGAAATTATTCAAAAAATAATAAGAGAAGAATATCTTAATATGTTGGAAAATGAGATAGCAAAAGCTTTTATATCTGCATACGAAGAACAAGCTCAATCACTATTTGACTCTTACCTTGATAATGCTGAATCATATACAAATAGAACTATTATGAAAGATAGAATTACAAGAGAAGAAAGAGATCCTGATGAAAAATTTATGAAAGCTATTGAAGAACAGATTGGAATAATTGGATCTTCTTGTGAGGGGTTCAGAGGTGATGTTACAGCATATATGTTTGCTAAAATGAGAAGAGGTGAGAAAATTGATTATAATTCTTATGGACCTCTAAAAGAGGCAATTGAGTCATATTTGATAACATCTGTAAAAGATATAGCAAGAATTGTAACTAGAAGTAAATCAAGAGATGGTGATCAAAAGAAGAAATATAATGAAATGATGAAAACATTGATTGATGAATACGGATACACAGAAGAAAGCGGAGAAGAAATTCTTACATTTGCAGCAAATAATCTGTGGAGAGATTCATAATATAGATGATTTATAATATAAGTGATAGAAATCAAATAATAGATTCTTGTAACAGGGTATCATCAATTATAGAAAATGTTATAGGTAAAAATTGTATCAATAATATTACTAAAAATATATCAAACAATGCAGTTCAAAATTTAATCTATATTTCTGAGAAAGAAGATAAAAATATTGATTCTACAATATTAAAAATGATATTAAGATCATGCATAGCCGCTGAGTCAAAATCTTCTGGATCTGGAAATCTTTCACTTGCTTTACTAAATTATTTTTTAAAAAATATAAAAAAAATAAATTCAAAAAAAGATAGACAGCGGTTAATCAGTGATATTAGAAAAGAAGTTATATACTCATCTGCCATATTGTCAAAAAGCATAAGAAAACTATCATCAAAAGATATTGATAATATAGTAGAAAGCCTAGAAATATCAAGCAATCTATCATCAGTAATAAATGATGTTATTTTAAATTGTGAAATTGGAACTGATATTATAGTAAAACCTTCATCATTCAGAGAGACAGTTTTTAAGAAAAACTCTGGAAATAAAATAAAAATTTTAGTTTCACAACTTGAAAAGATGTCAATTTCATCATGGAAAAGAGATTATGTAAATACTCTTATGATAGATGGAATAATAGAAGAAGTTTCACAAATACACCATCTTTTAGAAGTTGCATCATCTAAAAAAGAACCATTTGTTATTATATGCAGGGAAGCATCTGAAGAGGTAAAGAGAACTATATATCTTAATAACATTAGAAGAACAATAGATCTAATGCTTGTTGAGACAGGGTTTGATACAGAGTATCATCACTTTTTTAATGATATGTCTGCATTGTTTAATTGTGACTTTGTAAACATAGCAATGGGTGATACAATATCTTCTAAGGTCTCAAAAATAGTATTTGTTCTTGACAGGATTGAAATAAATAGCGACTTTATAAATTTTAAAAAAGATGAAAAAGATGAAGAGTACATTTCAAAATATGTAAGAGATATACAGAATATAAAAAGTAACTTTGATCAAAACGGAGATCCTGATACGTTTGAAATAATTTCTACATCTGTTGATAAAAGAGTTGAATTTCTATCTTCTAAGTCAGTAGAGATTAAAGTGGGCAAAGATGATATTAACTTTAACCCTTTTACAATGTCTAGAATCGACAATCTTTTTAGATCTTTTCCAGATATGAACTTAACGGGAATAGTTGATTTCTCAACCATAGATGCTAGAGAAGATAAGCTAGTTGAAGTTATAATATCTAATATAGGTAAAAATATTGCAACTCAAAGACAACTATTTCAAAGTCTTGTTACTTCATTTAAACTATGCGAAACAATAATAAAAGCAGAAAAAGTATTTACTATTGCATAAGAGATAGTTATCTTTACCTGTGAGAGGAATAAAAAAATGTCAAATTCTAAAATAATGTCAACAGTCTCAACTTCATTTAAGTTTGCAAGTGAAAAAGTTTCTAATAATCTTGTAGAGTATATTAGAAGAGAGAATATTGAAATGACAGAGCCACAAATGAAAATGATGCTTAACCTAGTAGAAAGCTCTGTACAACAAGCATTTTCACTTTCGTGCGGATCAATTGAAAAAACATTAAAAAGCTGAGATTTCAATGATTGGCACAAAACATCTAATTCAATGTCACTGTGTCCTGCCTCAATTTAGAAAAATGGACAACCCTATCTTTCATAAGTTTGTTGTCTATTCTAGGTTTAAAGATAATCAGAATATTTCTGAAAGTCTTGCAAGGTGCAATAATTGCGATGCGGTTCATAGAATAATAGATCTTTGTAAGTCAGAAGTAGTTATAAAGATTGAAGATACAGATATAATAATAGATATAGATGAAATAAAAATGGGCTTGCCAGATAAACTTATAACAGTATTAGAAAAAAATAATTGTGATATTCCAACATATCAATCAATAGATCATATATTTGAAGAGGAAATCTGGGATTCATCAGTTGTAATATCTAGGCAAACAGTAAATAATGAAAAGATACATGTAAAGATATTAGAAGTAAAGTCTGAAAATAAATTTAGAATAAAATCTGAAACAATAGATTTAATATCGGAGGCATAGATGACAAAAAAATATGGAAAAACTATCGAAGAAGTAAAGGCAGAAAAATCCCTGGAATGCAGAAAGATAGTTTCAGAGATTAATAAGTTTGGAGTTAATGAATCTCAAAAGATTCAAATAATTAAACTTTTATCTCTAGAGTTAGAAGATAATGAGATTATGAAAAGAATAGTTAATTCTATAGATGAAAGTACAGAAAATAATAACGCAAAAGATAAAGAAAATACACTTATAGGTGTATAGTAGGAGAAAAAATGGAAAATATAGTAGATAGTTATGAGAGACTTAAAGTTTTGCTTGAATCTATAGAGCTTGATATTCACAAAAGTGCAAGAGGAAACAAAAGTGCCGGCGTGAGAGTGAGAAAGGGTTTAAGGCTTCTAAAGAGAGAGGCAACCGATCTTGTCAAGTCATCCCTAGAATCATCAAAATCATAATAGTTAATATGGGCCCGAAACGGCTTCGACGGGGTAGGAGAGAACGAGAGTGCAGGTGGTCACACGAAATAGCAGACCTTAAATGCGGTTTCAAAAATTTAATTGCCAATAACAATTATCACTTCGAATCTGTCCGCCTAGCGGCTTAATCGGTGGGGTTGCTTAAGACCTTATTACCCAATTTAAGATAACAGGTAGAGATCCTGCTAAATAAAAAAATCAGAATGGTTCCCTGGAAACGGGTGGGGCGCAACAGGTTGATAAGCGCAGGGATAATCAACTATCTTTTCTAATTTGTGATAGTAAATTAGACAAACCTGTGAATGACTTGACTTTGAAGCTATTGCGGACTCCGGTTCAACTCCGGACGGGTCCACCATTTTTTTATATCTTTCTCTGCTAGGGAGATAGTTATATCTGCACGGGAGATCTACAATGAAAATAACAAGATCACAATTAAGAAGATTAATAAAAGAAGAGCTGAGTAGAGTCAATGAGGGACTTGGGCCCACACCTGCGGATCTGGCGCCGCGCTATCTGAAAGAAGAAATAGCATATTCTTTAAAGATCAGTCATGAAAAAGCCAATCAGCTTTGGAATGATATACCGGAAAATGTTAGAAACGATGTCAGTGAAAGGTGGGGTGAATCAATAGGTTACCGAATGTCCGGTCCAGATATCGCTCAGGAACTGGTCGTAGAGCTTCAGAGAGATGGACACCTTCCCAATCTTCAAGTTCACAGTAGGCCTACACCGAAATAAGTGATTTGACTCCCGCCGGGTCCACCATTTTTTATGTTTCTCAGCTAAGAAGATATTTATTAGTATGAACGAAATGAAGCTAATAATGGAAAACTGGAGAGGTTTTATAAATGAAACTAGAAATCAGGATTTTATAGATGAATTCAAACCTCTCTTAAAGCAATGGAATGAGCTTCAGGATGAATACGGTTATATAAAAACCAAAAGATACGATCCAGAGGGAAATCCATATGATCCACCAGATGCTGAGCAGACAATTGACCCTGGAGAGCTACCAGCCTATGCAAAGTCAGAATACTATGGGAAAAAGGTGCCAGAAGGTCCAGGACCTAGAAGAGCACATAATGTTCAATCAGATAGAGAGGTTGCAATTGAGAGAAAACTATTACAACTTTTTCAGAAATACGCAGATCAATCTTTCTTTCAAAACAAGGTCACTCTAGTTCATAATTTAAACTATCAAGCAGCAGCATCTAATATGTTTGGTGATACGCTGGGCCTAAAGTTTCCAAATAGCAAGGAGACACGAGAAGGGTACTTATCGCAAGAGGGGCAGAAGCATAAGGATGTAATGTCATGTCACGGATTTGTTAATAATAGGCTAGATGCTGCTGGATACGGAATGATATTAAAAGGGCATGTTATATTTGCTTCAAGGGAAGATTTAGCATCCCAAACTCTTAGAACAGCTGATCAAACAGTAAGAGACGCATATAAACACTCCGGTCTCCCAAAGAGAACAGGTCCGGGAAGAGTTCATGGAAAAGAAAGTACAGTCACATTCAGACAGAGAATTCATCAGAGAAACAGAGCGAGAGCAATTGCTGCAGGGGAAGAGCCGGAAGCTGAACTCTCGCAGGAAGATTTAAACAATATTGCCAATTACGTTGTTCTTGGCCCAGATGATGTAACAAGCAGTCAAATTGAAGAGATTCTGGTCGGAAACTGGACTATTGATGGCTGGTACTGCCACTTTAATCAGGGGCGACCATGGCCTGAGCACTTTTGGAAAAAAGCTTACGAAGTCGGAATTGACAAGCCAGTTTACTCAGTGGGAATGTCAGGAGAAAACCTCGGAGAGATAGATCTGGAAGATTACTTTGGAGAAGACTTGGAGAATATAACCACAGACAATCCAGAAGAAATGCAAAGAGATGATTTGCGAACAGCCCTTGGGGCAATGGAGTAAAAAATGGAATTGTTGGCGTCTAGAAAAGTTAGTTTAGTATGTGCAGTTGTGAATGCTGTTTGGGCATTTAACTCTTTTGTATCTGGAAGCATAGGTTTCGGATTACTAGGTGTAGCATTCTGCGCACTTTGTACAAGAAATTATCTTAGAGGTTAAAAATGGCTTTTGTTTTTACATTTCTTTTAATTGCAGGTCTTGAAATTGCAGTTGCAAATGACGATCAAGTACTAGAACCTCCTCCTGCAGAGATTCCCGAAGAGCCAGACATGTGCGTCGGATGTAACGATAAAGAAGAAGAAGACACAGGTACACCTCAGATGATCGTAGAAATAATAATAGATCCAGTTACTGGTGAGCTAAGCTATATTATAAAAGGCATTATACTTGAATAGCTTTTTATAATTTTAATTTAAATTATACACACTATAATTTTAATATAATATTCTGTGATGGAGGTAAACAATGAAGTTCTTTTTAGCTATTGCTGCACTTGGTTTTTTAGCAGGTTGCGCAGACAAAGATGAAGATACTGGTTCTGATACTGCTGAAGTAGTGGATACTGGCGAATCGTCTGAAGAGTAATTATAAAACCGCAGGGAGGCACGGGTTACAGGTGCCTCACACCTTTTAAAGAGATACTAGCGTATCTCTTTTTTTTTTGCTTCTTTGATATACAATCTATAGATCATTCATACAATATGTACCGATCGGTATATTAACTGGAGAAAACATGAATAAATTTAGCTTACTAAGTATAGTTGCTACCCTTATGGGATGTATGCAAACAGATAAAGAGTATATCTTAGACTCCGGATTTACTATGGATACTGAAGAGTATGTTGAAGAAGAGAAAATCCAACAAACTCTTGGTGGTGAATCAAGCGAAATATTGTTATGTGATGGAGAATTAATATCTTTAGAGGCAGTAGACAAAATGCTTCTTCTAACAGATTTGACTAATGAAGAAGACATATACAGCATTTATAATAGAATCGATGGTATTGCGACTTTATTTGAAGATTGTAAAGATCCTTGGGGAATGTTTCCAACGACATACCGACATATTACTAATCGAATCATTGAAGCTATAGAGCGCGGAGAAATAGAAGATCAAGAATGGGCAAGAAGTATCGTCTTAGATTTTGCTTCACGCTATATGATAAATCTCCAACTGGCATTGCTTGGTGAGGATCCATCCTACGCATGGGACCACTATTATTACTTGGCTGATAATTCTGAAGTGTCACGTACTAGAGCAGTTCTTGTTGCGATGGTAGCTCATCTTACACTTGATCTTCCGTACTCTTTGGTTGATATCGAGACAACTGAAGATCAGAAAGATGATTATTTTGTTCTTGGCGAACTAATGATTGAGATTACGCCTGACTTTATCGAAGACCTGCGCCATTATTATGACACTGATGCAGAAGATATTCTTAATGGATTCTTCTTTGGCGATTGGGTTGATGGTGCATTTGGCCAAGACACGACAATTACTCTATCTTATCAAACTATACGGACTAAGTCATGGAACAACAGATGGCTAATAGAATCTGGGTGGTCATGGGTAGCAGATGCTGAAATATACACTGCCTTTTGGGCGATTGACGGTGTTCTAGCTTCACTAGATGCAGCTGGCACTATATAAAAGGAATATAGAAATGAATAGAATTTTAATGGGCCTATGCCTTACATTGTTAACTGCTTGTGAGGTGGGTATATCAACACCTCCTCCCAATCCATCTGATCATGACGAAGCCTGGCTTGATCCTGTAGAAGAAGATACAGCCCAGACAATAACCGACACATCTGAGGATGCACCATCTAGTGATACTGAATCAGATTATGAAGATACAGGGGAAGAGCTTGAACCACTTACAGATTTTTTACAAACTGGGCCTTATTCTGTCTCTGCAGAAAGTCGAACCGCCAGCGTAACTAATTGCTCGAATATGAGCTACAGCGTCTATTCTCCCAGTGGCGTTACAAATCCTACAATAGTAGTTTTGGGTCATGGGTTCGCTAGGGGAGCTGATGTTATGGCTGGTTGGGCTGAACATCTTTCTTCATGGGGAGTCGAAATATTACTTCCTACTTTGTGCCACTACAATGTGTTTACTGGTGTTGATCATGAAATGAACGGGCAAAACATGAAAGAGCTAGCAGCTTTGCACAATGCTACAGACGTAGTATACGCAGGGCATTCAGCCGGAGGGTTAGCTGCAATTATAGCAGCTTCGCAAGATGTTAACGCAATTGGAGTAGTCGGACTAGACACTACTGATACAGAAGATGTTCCAGGAGTAGAAGACTATATTGGTCTATCTTATGCTAGTAGCGTAAGATGTCCTGCATACGCTTTAATTGGTGAGCCATCTACATGCAATTCAAATAATAATGGGTTAGGTTTATTTAGAATGATGCCAGATTATAATGCGGTTAAAATTACAAGCGCAGATCATTGCGACTTTGAGAATCCAACTAATTTTGTGTGCGAATTAAGCTGTACAAATTCAACAGTGGTATTTGGAGATGAAGAAATTAGTGAAGCTATTATCACCCTTGGCACCGCAGCTATTATATCTCTTACTGGCATATCAGAAGATGGCGAACGAATCTGGTCAGAAGAAGGTCTACGGGAATGGATTGAGTCTGGTTTAGTAATCAGGCTATAATATAATTTAAAATTATAGGTAAACAGCTTGGCATGTTCGTGTAAAATAGAGAAAAGGCATACGTCCTTTTTCACTGCAGGAGAAACAAATGAATAATGAAACAACACCAACTACTTTAAATGA
>Ga0080013_1001044_pt1 | contig 37557 bp, 48 predicted proteins | sample ETNvirenome_6_85_FD_69236 | JGI IMG/M metagenome (GOLD analysis project Ga0080013, IMG submission 69236) | Marine viral communities from the Pacific Ocean - ETNP_6_85 (SPADES assembly) (version 2) | ecosystem: Environmental > Aquatic > Marine > Oceanic | place: Pacific Ocean | collected 2013-06-19 | reverse complement strand
TAATTAACTAACACAAGGAGTCAAACAATGGCTAAAAACAAAAAAGAAAAGCCTGAGACATTTACTTATGAAGATAAAGAATATGTCGTTCAGGATATGGAACAAGAAGAACAAGCGTACTACTTTCACGTTAGAGACTTGCAAAACAAGTTGAATACAAATGCCTTTACTGGTGACCAATTACGGGTTGCCCAAGAGGCTTTTGTAAAGAAACTCACAGACTCTTTAAATGCTGAACCTGAAGAAGTAGAGGCTGAAGTAGAAGCATGATGTTAATAGCACTCATATTAATTGCATCCGCTCTATTAACATACTTAGTGGTGTGGGAAGGATACAATAGAAGATGATTGTAAGAAGGTGTAGTCAGGGTCATCGAGTAAGGCTCCATAGAAATACAACCCCAGGTGCAAAACGCACAAAAACTTATCCCGATGGTTCTACTGAGACTCTGACCTACCCTTCGTCTTATGATTATTTTGTAGATGTAGATGGAACTGTAGCAAAGAAAAGTAATAGTTTTAAAGTTGCAGAAGAATACTATGTATCAGAGTGTGCAAAGAAGCACGGTGATGGTCATGGAAGGTTGATTGTAGGAACACATAACCTTGTCAATGGAGTAGCGACAACACAAGAAGAATATCCTACTGATTCCAACACTAAGACACAAATAAAAGATTTTTATGATAAGCGTGGAATCTCTTATTCTTCCAGTGAGTCAAAGTCAGAGTTATTATCAAGAATTATTGTAAACATTGAAGCAAGTAAGACCAAACATATAAGATAATGAATAATCCAATCACAAAATTAGTAGCATGGCAACAGAGGACAGGTCAACTTGATAGTTGGACATCTTATCATTTGGCTGCTGGTGCATTTCTATGTAAGATATTTCAATGGTTACATTGGAGTGACTTTTGGTGTGTGATGGGAGTATTCATTGTTGGCGTTCTATGGGAGGTATTTGAGTGGTTTGTTGAAGGAGATGAGGAAACCTATGGCTCGAAAGAAAAATGGGCATATAACACATTTTCTGATATTTTAGTTGAGACTGGTATAGCGTGGTGGATGGTGGTTTAAATGGATTTTATGGCTGTGTATGGCGAAGCGGGCATGATAGGTGTTGTCGGTGCAATGTTTGTTTATTTAGTTGTTCAAATGTCAAACAAGGCTGCAAAACAACAAGAAACCTTAGAAAATTTAAAAGTAGAAAATAAAGGTCAAAGTGAAACTCTTGAGAACATGGAAGGCATGATAATAAAATTAATTGGTAGATGGAATCAATCTGATGATAAGTTAGACCGTAAATTTGATGCCATGACCAAGGAAATTAATGACCTTGACAACCAGGTGTCGGAATTAAAAGGTTCTATGAGTAGAATCAATGGGCGGAGTTAAGATAGATATGAAGTTTGCATTTAACATTGTTAGTGTTTTAGCGGCTATTATTTGGGGTTGGTATCAAATGGAATTAAGAGTTACTGCTTTAGAGATGAAAATTGAACATAATGAAAAAATGTCTAAATTACGAGATGAAATATCAGGTTTAAAAAATGGATACACTAAAGATAGCGGCAATTAGTTTTTCAAATTACTTCATAGGATTAACAGAAATTCATGAGGTTCTACAGATTGTAGTTGCCTTATTGTCTATTGTATTGCTTTTAACAAACATAAAAAAGGGGAAATAAAATGGCATTAGATATTAAATCAATGTTAATTAAACTTGCTGAAGAACAAGCAGAAAAGATGCAAGAAGAAGCCGTTAGACATCTCGGTTCAGATGAAATGTCTGAAAAAATCGCTACTGCAATTAATAAAAGAGTTGACATACCATTTGTGTCTGAAGAAAAAGAACAGATATTCTTTGAAAAGGTCGTAGATGTTGTAACAGATGTTCTTGAAGGTATCTTTAAGGGTAAGTAATACCTATGAACCAAAAACAAATTCATAAATTAGTTGATGATGTTTTATGGAAGATGGGTATGCATTCCGATGCCGCAGTTGAACTTGTGTTTCTTACGGGTCTTGTTGAGTCTGGTTATAAATATATATCACAAATAGGTTCTGGAATTGCAAGGAGTTTTTGGCAAGTAGAATCAGCCACAGCAAAAGATTGCATTGATAATTATCTTGTTTACAGAGATAAGACCTTTGATAAATGTGCAAGTGCAATGCAACGCAAAACAGATACAATTTTAGAAATGAGCCAGGAAGAATTGCAAGAATTACTATGGCACGATATGTCTGCTGGCATTGTATTTTGTCGCTTAAAATATAGACGAGACCCAAATCCAATTCCAAAAGATATTGATGGGCTTGCAGAATATTGGAAGCGTGTATATAATACAGAACTTGGAGCTGGGACATTGGAACATTTTCGTTCAATGGCAGCCAAAAGGAAAGATAAATGAAAGTAGGATTATTAGATTTAGAGACCATACCACACGCGCCTACGTCCAAGTTTTTAACAAAGGAAGAGATGCAATCCGTTGATTCTGAATGGATGTGGAATCGTAATAATTTTATTTTTAAACATAATATTCCGTTAATGGTTGATAGAAAAATGGCAGATGTTCTCGTTGAAAAATACGAATCTGTCAAATACCACGATAAAAAAGAAGACCTTGGTAAGATTGCCTATAATGATTTAAAGAAAATGGCGAAGACCAAGGGAGTTCCATATAAAGATACTTTTGTTAAAAAAGATGTATTGATACAGATGATTGAGGATTTAGATGGCTGATAAGACATTGACATACTATGAAGTGGTTCAGGAGATATTGAAAAGAGTCAATGATGCTGATGGTGACATTTATCTTGATAGGGCTAAGGAGTTGGTGTTTGAGGGAATATCCTCATTGGCATTAAGCGATGGTGTGGCTATTGATGATATAAGAGGGATACTGAAATCAGAAGTTATTGATGTTTTACCCATTACCCCACGATGGAAATTGAAAGTAAAGGGTAGTAGTAGAATATTATCTAATAATCCAGCTAAAATTATTAGTATTGTTGATGACCTAACAATCCCAGACGAGGTTGTAGAAGGTGGAATAACAGAACATCGGTATATAGAATTATCATTGGCTGAAGTTAATCGTCTTAATGACCCAGATTATAACCCATTCAATGATGAGATATTTTATTACCAAAGGGGTGATTATGTCTATTTTTACCCACAAGAAAGAATGCTTACTCAAAAATTAGTTATTACTTATATTGCAGAGCCAAATACCTATAGTTATGGTGTAGAAAATGGGGAAGGTTCTACCTCTCTTCAAGATGAATTTTCATTGAGTTTTCTATATAAGACAATTGACTATGGTGTAGGTAGAATAAGAGAACAACAAAGCGGAGAATAGATGCTTTATAGAGACATACAGCGAGAAGTTGGTAAAAGGCTTGGAGACCCAGACCTAAAAAGGTTTCGTGGACTTGTGAATCAATGTTTTGTTGACAGTATGTGTTCTATGCTTGCTAAAGAAGAAGGTTATAATCTTGTAGAGATACCAGATTTAATAAAAGAGATAGACCATACATTAGACCTTGAGAACTCCCAATATACGGTATCCTTACCTTCACTTGCTGCATCTGGTAGTGTCATAAGACTTTTGGATGTATTCCAAAGACCAGATGAGAATTTTGCATCTGCATTGACATTAAAGGAAATACCACAAGAAGAATATAAGCGGATGGCTCTTGAGGTCGCCTTTAGACCAACATCTGAAGAGGTGTTCTATTTTAGGCGTGGAAACAATATTTATTTTGTATCGGGTCAAATAGCGGATGATGAGGTTGGAATTAGTGTTGTATTCCAATTCATTGAGAATCCTAATCCAGATGATTGGGATGTTAGTACAGATTTGATTTCTGATTTGAATTATTCAAGGAATTTCATATATAGAACAATATCTGAGACAGTAAGAAACATATCAAACCTTCCAGCATTTACTGGTCAACCAGCACAAGAAGGGGCTTATAGTTAATGGGCTTATTTCCTGAAAAACCAATAGCACCAGATACTCCAACATTAACGAGTCCCGTACACATAAGCAATATTAAAGAAGGGTCTGCTGCACAATTAGTACCCATATTGTTCTATGATGTCTACCAGGACATAGCTCTTGAATTGCCAGAACAACCAAACATATCAATTGTCAAGGCAGAAGTAAACAAAGTAATCAGGCGTGTCAATGATGAGATTGGTTTATGGAGACAACTTGTTAGGGTTTCTCCATCAACGATAACAACAAATATAGATTCAATGAATTCAACGGTAATACAATTAGAAACAACAGATGGAATAGAGGACTATGGTAGGTTTCATTTTGGTTGGGATTGGTATTCTACAGAAAATAGATTAAGATTAGACGATAATGTTGTTGAGGTTGAGGAAGTGTATTTAGATGATGAGGAATGGGAACAGGTCACCTATGCCAAAGTTAAAGATAGTAATAATTCAACTGAAAATTATTGGTCACAAGTTGGAAGGTTCATTTATTTCCCAAAAGACTTATCTACATCATCAGAAATACTTAGATTAAAGTGCAAAAAATCGTACACTTTTCTTGATAATGTAGTAGGGAAGGACGCGATAATAGATTTGCCAGAAAGTTATAGACAGTTATTAATATCGGGGGTCTTGTATGCATTGACATCAAGACCAAAGTATAAAGACCCAGATATTTTTGCGGTAAATAAAGAGATTTTTGAAATGGAATTATTTTCATTAAAGGAACAATATGCAAATTTGGAAGCAACATATATGTCGAGAGATATGACATATAAATATTAGTAGGGGTTAAAAATGACTGATTTTTTAAAGGGTAACACACCAGCCACAATATATAAACAATTATTGAGTGTCGGAACAGCAGCAGACCATGCTGGTTTAACTGCATCTCTCAAATCTGTTTTTACAGATGATGGAGCAGGGAGTAGTAATACTTCGTCAATAAAATTATCCTCATCTGCCGTTAGGGTGGAGTCATCTAATCAGTTACGATTTCGTGATGATGCTATTTATATATATAGTTCTGGAGATACAATTATGAATCTTGTTGCTGACGGAGAGATTGATTTAGCGACAGCGACAGTTGATATTAACGCTACTACAGCCTGTACTATTGATAATACCAATACTTCAAATGGTGTTCAAATTGGTGTTGGTGTCAGTGGGATGCCTATTACACTTGGTCATTCAACTTCAGAAACCACAGTAGCGGATAACCTGACTGTTACTGGAACAACTGCACACACGGGTGTTGTAACGATGGCAAGTGGTGTAGACCTGCGATTTGGAGGGGCTGGAGATTACATAGATGGAACTGGGTCTGCTCTGAATTTAGTGTCTGGTGGAGACATTAGTATTAACGCAACAAACGATGTAAACTTGCCTACTAATGTAGGTCTTACCTTTGGTGATGATGGTGAGAAGATTGAGGGTGATGGAACAAATTTAGCCGTCGCAAGTAGTGGGGCATTGAATCTTACTGGTGCGGCGAATTCAACTTGGAAAACCACATCTGGCAGTATAAACATAGATTCTGAAGCATCTACAGTAGAGGTAGATGGTCATAGTGGTGTCAATATCGTAGGGAATGCCGCAGAAGTTGATATTACGACATCGGGTGCAGTAGACATTAATTCTGGTGCATTCACAATAGATGGAGCAGCTTTATCTATCGATGGGACAGATGATTCAAATGTGACTGTTACTGGTTCAGGAAAAGATTTAACATTATCTGTAGCTGGTGGTGGAGCGCAACAATTAGTAATGTCTTCAGCTGGAACGGATGCGAATGCAGTTGTATTAGAATCAAAGGCTGGTGGTATAGACATATTGGCTTCAGGGGCTGCTGGTGGTGAAGATATTGATATTGTTGCAACTGGTTCTTCTGTAAATATTTCCTCATCTGAAAATGTTACTGATGCGATTGTATTGAATGCGAGTGCTGGGGGAATAGATGTAACCGCTGGTTCTGCGGAAGATATAGACATAACTGGTAGCGGTGGTGTAAATATTACATCGACTGAAAATGCCGCAAGTTCAATATATCTTCATGCCAACGGTGGAACAAGTGAAACAATTAAGATTTATTCAGACCAGGGAACTGGTGCTGCTTCTGTTCATTTATTATCTGATGTTGGTGGAATTACGATTGATGGAGATACAGACCACGGTGTTAAGATAGGAACGAATGTAAGTGGACATCCAATTTCAATCGGTCATAGCACATCTGAGGTAACGGTAGGCGACAATTTAACGGTAACGGGTGATTTATCGGTAAGTGGTTCAATAAGTTATAGTGCATTAGCCGTATCATCTGGCACAATATCGAGAATAATATTAAGTAATACTGACGAAGAAAATACTGCTGGTGGTCGTGATACTGAATTATTATTTAAAGGGGAACTTGGAGCTGGAACAGTTCACGAATTAGGTGCTATAACAGTATCTCATCAAGGCAGTTCTGCTGATATGCATGGTCAAATGCATTTTAGACTTAATGACTCATCATCTGGGGCTTCTTTGGCTGCAATTGATGGGGCAGATGATGTATTGACCCTTACTTACGATAAAACAGCGACCTTTGGTGGTGCGATTGCCGCTGGAACAAATACAGTTACTTGTGGGAGAGTAGATGCAGATAATGTAAGAATTGATGCGAATACAATTTCTACAAGTGATAGCAATGGTGACCTCGGAATATCTCCGAATGGTACTGGTGGAATAATGGCATTGAATACAAATGCACCTGGTGATTATTCAATTGGTCTTGGTAATGGGGCTAATGCAGATGGTAGTTATGCTTTTGCGGCTGGTAGAAGCGCAAGGGCGCAAGGTGATGATAGTGTTTCTATAGGAGAAACAAATACAGCTACTGGTGCTAATAGTGTAGCAATTGGTGAGTCCAATACAGCTTCTGCGGCTGGAAGTGTTGCGATTGGAAAGTCAAATACATCTTCTGGTGCTAACTCAACTGTACTCGGATATAGAGGAAAGGCAGATAGGAAGGGAGAAGTATCGTTCTCTTCTAATTATTTTGCTGCTGCTGGTGACTCAAGGTGCTGTATGTTTCATGAACTTGATACTTTAACCATGTCATCGAGTTGGCAAAGTATTGATGGTGGCACAGCTGGAATAACCTTTGAAAATGATACAGTTGCTTGTGGGCAAGTTATAATTGTCGGTTCTATAACTGGGGCAGGAACTTGCGCTGGTTATATTATTGATTTTCTTGCAAAAAATGATGGTGGTACATATTCAGTTGTTGCACAGGCAGACCAACCAGTCATACATGAGTCTGATGCAAATTTAAACGCCCAAGTTGCCATAGATAGTAACAGATTAGTAGCACAGGTAACAGATTCATCCAGCACGAACTCCATGAAGTGGACAGCGTTCTGGAAATTAGCACAACAAACATTCTAATAGGAGTAGGTAAATGGCTAAAAGGGCATTACCTCTCCTTACGGGTGGGCTAAACGATGTAGCCCGTTCTGACCTAATAGACGATACCCAACTTCAGGAATGTCTTAATTACGAAATAACTGGTGATGGAATCCTAAAGAAAAGAACAGAACAGAGTACATTTGATACAGGTTTAAATACCAAATTAGATGAATTGTTTAGCGATGTTTTATCAGTATCAGAGCCATATTATTTTGTAACAGACATCGACCTAACTAATTCAAACGGATATACATTAAGTTCTGATTATATTATACTTGCGTTTGGTTTTACACTCGATGACTCGGAAGAAAAATATGAGATGCATACATTATATAAGGTCGGTGAAACGTGGACTAATGCGGCTCAATATGCAGTGGGTGGTGCAGAAACAACTTTAAATACTTTATTGACCGATGCTGGTGTTGAATATACCGTTGATTCGGATGTGCAATTTGTTAATTCAGACGATAGGATAATCATAACGGACAATGTCAATCATGCCCATTTTGTAACAATAGATATAGATGGTCTATTTAGAGTTGGAAAATTAGGTATGCCAGCACCAACTAACAAGGCAAGGGTGTCTGAATTGACCGAGTGGGATGATGGTTTATTTGAGGAAACATCAACAAATACCAGATTGTCTCAAATTGGTCTTTTTCAATGCACATATACAGCGGTCACAAAGTCTGGAGATGAGAGCAATCCTTCCCCACTATCTGACACATTGGATATGCAGTTCTTTAAGATTGATGCAAATGGTGCTGATGAAAGGTGGATTGATAAGGTGTCCATTACTGATTTGGCAGTACCAGACATATCTGAAAATGATTTAGAAGATTTAAAATATTTCAAGGTCTATATGCGTGTTATGCGTTATTCCGCTGGAGAAGAGATACAGACTTTAGACCTAACAGAACAATTTGAGATTATAGACAAGTCAAGTACATTTGGGACTACTGGTAATAATTATATTTTGACAGTTGAGGTGTCTCCAGGTAATACAGCTAATTATGAAAATGATGTTGCCCCAATATCAAAGACAGCGGCATCTCTTGGTGGCATAACGATGGTTGGGAATGTTAAAACAAAGATAAATTTTCCTCACGAATTCAAATATTATCATCCAATAGCTATTAGCAATGAAGACAATAAACATTATGTTGATGCTGTTGTCAAAATACGTTTATGGGATAAAGATTCAGACGATGTAGATGCAATCGAGAATTTTAGTGTGGGTGATTTTATTTCAAGTAGTGATGGTCGCCAAAACAATGAACATATTAGAATATATGATGAGGATTCAACAACTCCAATAATGGTTTGCTATAAACAAGGAGAATCATCCCCTAATGAATATTTAGATTTATATATTAAAGTTCCATTATTGGTCGCTGGTTCTTCTCATGTCGTTTATCTATGTTGGACGAATGAAGCAAACATGGATGATTATGATGGTGTTCCAAATGTTTATAATTCTTCAATATCTGGCGATTATACCTTTGATGGAAACTTAGCGATTCATTATGGAAAAATTATGGTTATTGGTCGAGACAGTTGGTCAAGACAACAAGTATGGGTAAATAGTAGGGTAAGAAATACATCAGCCTTAGTTGTTACGCCAAGAGAATTTACTGATGATGAAGGTAACGCATTAAATAAAGCGAATACAAACTTAAAAGGAACATTAACAGATATTGAATCATCTACTGATTATTTATCTACGATACCAACACTTGGTTCTTTTACTAATTATAAGATAGGAAGATTTAGTTATAGAGCCACAACCGATACTACAAGTAAAATAATTTACGATATATTATATACAGACAGTTCTTCTAATACGGCAAGTTCAAAAACATTAAATAAAGGATTTATATCTGCCACAATTACATTTGATTTAAGTGAATTGTCTAATCTCCCAAATCATAGTTATAATAGGGTTGGTGCTTTTTTTGTATTAGTTGGAGGTGGTACTGATAACAATAATCGAAATAGAATAACATTAGGTTTAAGAGGTAATGGGGCATCAGATGAAAAGTTCACCTGGACAATGTCAAGACATAAATCATCATCTGTTAGTGATAATAATTTTATAGACCTACCTGTTTATTATGAAAGTGATAGTGGGGTAAAGACATATAATGTGTTTTGGAGTTGGGATTTCGATGGTCTAAAATCAACTTTAGTATTGTATGATACAGATAAGGATTTTTCATTAACAAGTAGTAATGCTGGAATAGTTCATAGTGAGATAACTGGTTTACAATCTGCAAGGTATCAAAATAGCGATGAAGATTCTGATGCTGTTGATTATAGAGATGCCGTTATAACACAATTAAGATTTGGAAAAAGTGAGTTTGGTTCTGTTAGTGCAGAAGTACCTAATAATACATATGTAGATAATCTAATTATAGATAAAGGTGAATACATAAATGATGTAGATAGAATCTATCAATTATGGAATTTCCAGCCAATGTACGAAAATCCAATAGGTTATAATTGGGATGAAACATATAATAATAACATTGATTTCGATGAAACAAAAGAGATAAAATATAAATCCAATAGGAATATGGTCAAATGGACAGATGTTAATGGTAAGTCGTTCCCTGATTTATTTTTCAAAAAAGTAAGAGAACCAGTCATAAAGATAATGCCAGCACCATCATTCTTACAGTTTGAATATCAAAACACATTTATTATCTTTACGAGAAATAGTATCAATAGGTTCGTGCTGCAAGGTTCGGCAAGTGGTTGGAGTGGGTCTTCAAATTCTTTGATAGAAGAAAAACAGCAATATGGTTTATTGGCTGAGAAGTCATTGGTCAGAGCTGGAGATGCATTATTCTGGTTAAGTGAAGTAGGTGTTGTAAAATGGGCTGGTAAAGAGGGGTTTGGTTTGATAACCAAAAATATAGTCGATGTTCCAATAAAGTCCTCGTTATTCGGCTATTATGTACCTTTAAACAACCAATATGTATTACATGACACAGATGACGGTATCAGTTATGTTTATCACATTGATAGAAATGCCTGGACTAAGTTCAGTGGATTGGATGTGAAACAATCTGTTACACTCACAGGTGGCAGTCAATTGGAGAACATCAATTTATATTTGAAAGAAAATTCACCTTCTATAGATTCTTACCCTACAGACACATATACAACAAACGATTCAAATATCAAAACAAAAAATATGTTTTTTGAGAAAGGAACGCTAAAAAGAATGAAAGCTGATTATACTGGTGACAGCAAAGAACTACAATCCATAGTCGAAAATATGGTTGGTGCAGAGAAAACACATTCAGTAAGTTCTGCATCAGAGGAATGGAGAGGTGTTCCATTGGGTAAGAATAGAGGTAAATCAGTTAGTTTTAATATCAATAACGCAGATACCATTTCAGCAATCATATATGAATTGGACATCGAATCAGAGGTTAAAGTATAATGGCTTGGCAATTATTAGCGGCAGCATTACCAGCCGCAGCAAAAGTAGCAGGAACTGCATTATCAAAACCAAAACAAGAGGATTATAAACCTCAAACAGATTACATGAAAAAATATCTATCTTTTCTTCGTGGTAGAACCGCAGATAGAGAAGTAGCGCACTTGGCAATGCAGCCAGCGTTAAAGGTCGCAGGGAAACAAGGAAGACAAATGCAACGACAGGTTGGCTATGACGTTGCAAGGGCTGGTCTTGGGGGCAGTGGGATAGAAGCTCAAATGAGATTATCCGCTGGTCAACAGACACAAGATGCACTTGCTACAGCGACTGATAAGGCGGTGGCTGCCCAAGCTGCTGAGACAGCAAGGGTTGGTGAAAAGGCTGCTGGTATAACTGCACAAATACAAGCAGAGGAAGCGAGAGCAGACCAGGCATTTAAAGCAGCTGAATCTCAGTGGGAACGTCAGTTAACTTCAGATGTTATTGGTGGGGTAGCGTCAGTTGCATCGGCTGGGATTAGTCAATATGGTCAAAATATTGCTGGTTTTAGACAGGCATTAACAGAAGGGAGTGTGCCAGCAGGAACAACTTATAGCCAATTTAAAGAAATGGCAAAAAGTGGGGTTATACAGGGCGCACAAGAGTTTGGTGTTGAGAGAGCTGAGTTAGGTAAGATGTCACCTGCTGAATATGCTCAATATACTGGAGCATCAAAAGAAAGAATATCTGGACTGAGAGTAGCTGAAAATATATATGGTGGGTCAGAAAAAATAAAGGAAATGCGAGCAAAAGGCTTTAGCGATGATTATATTATATCCGAAGCTCAAAGACTGCAAGGAATGTATGTATCGCAGGTTGGACAGGGGGCAGACCCAAGATTAGTCAACGAAGCATTAGGTCTTTCTGGTATGGGAAATTATTCTGCACCTGCTATAGTAGAAACAAAGGTAGAACCAAAGGTAGAAGAAAAGGTAGTAGAACCAAAGGTAGTAACAAAGGTAGAAACATTACCAACGATAAAAGATGACCAAAAAAACAAAATTAAACAAATAAGAACAAGCGCAAGAATAAACGAAGACGGTTCAGAGTCAACTGTAATCATGGCTCAATCAGATAATTTTGCTTATCCAACCTTATTTCCTAAAGACCCTGCAAATCCAAGTAGTGACCCTAACGATTGGATGGAATTAGATGGTGATGCCGCCTTTAAAGAAGCCAAAAAGAGAGGTGAAGTGTTTGAATTTGGTTCTGAGTCAGAAGCTGAAGCATTTGCAGAGGGAAATTGGAAAGATAAACAATTAACAGAACCAGTAGAAAAGACGAAAACAAAAAAAGAACTATTAAAAGAAGAAGCTGAAGCAAAGAGATTAGCAGAAAAGAAGGCAGCGGCTGAGAAAGCCGTTGAAGCCAAGAGATTAGCAGATGAGAAGTTAAGAGAGGAAGCTCTATCACTTGGTTTAGATGAGAATGCTACACGAAAAGATATTAATAGGGCAAAGTATAGAAAAAAAGAACAAGAAAGAATAGATAGAGAGAAAAGAGAAAAGTCAGAAGCAGATAAACAACGATTAATAAAAATAAGAAAAGAAAAAGAAGCAAAGAAAATAGAAGAGAAACAACTGAAAGAAACGATGGCAATTTATGAAAAACAAAAAGAAAAAGAAAAAGTAAGGGCTGAAACAAAAGAGGTAATTGCAAAAGGTGCTAAGAGGGCTAAGTACAAAAATTTAATTAAGAAACCAATGAAAATAAAAAGAGATGGAAAAGATTATAAAGTTGTTGTTGATGACGTAGACCTTGAAAATGATAAAATAACCTTTACGCACACTGGTGGTGAATTTACAAATAAGAAAAGAACAACGAGTCTTGAGAAGTTTGACGAGTATCGTGGTGACACTAATATGGCAAGTAAAAAAATAGAACCAATTTTTGAAACAGTCAAAAAATTTGAATCTGGAAATAGAGCAAGTAGAAATAATAATATGGGAGCTGTTGTTTTTAGTGATAATTTACAAAAACTATATCCTGAAATGGAAAAAGGTGATTCTTTTGTAGATAAAGATGGAGTGACAAGATATACTGCAAAATTTCCAGATAAAGAAACTGGTGATAGAATAAACAAAGAAATTATGTTTAAAATATTTGAAGAAGTAGGTGGTGATACTGCCAAGTTTTATTCACGATGGTCAGGACTACCTGAAGATAGCGCAACCGTTAAAAACTTTGTTAGTTCAATAGGAGATTAATTATGGCTAACGGACAACAAGAACAACAATCTATAGTTACTGGTCAGCAATCCGCTGTAGCGCAAGGACAACAGCCGAATCTTTATCAGACCATAACATCAATGAATCCACAACAAATGTTGGAATTAAAGGGTAAGGTAAAAACAATACAAAACACAGATGAAATTAGGCGAAACATTGGTGATGTTAGGGCTTTGCAAATGTTTAAAAATATTAAGACTGGTAAAGAGACTATGGAATCTGCCATTGAGAAATCAAAAACAATGATGTCTCCTATAAGTAGAGAAATAGATAATACATATTTTCAAGAGGGTATGACGGCAGATAGATTTTCAGAATTAAGAATAAAATATGAAGCTGGTTGGAATAATACTGATAGAAATAGATTTATGACATTGTGGAATAGTTTAAGAAGCAGAGAAGATGCCGAATCAAGAGCTACAATTGCAAGTAGTAAAGCCACATCAAAAAGACAAAAAGTAATTAATGACGTACAACAAACTAACACACAGTATAAACTATTAGCTCAAAATGATTATGTAAATATGTTAGGTAATATTGATGAAGTTGTAAATTTTATTCCTGAAAAAAGAGAAGAAGACATATTTAAAATTGTGGATGGTGTTGAAACAATTGTTGGTCAAAGAACGGTTGGTGGTAAAGCTGGGAAAGTAAAAGATGAAGAACAATTTAATTTAGCCATTAATTCACTTAGACAGCTTATGACTAAAGATATAGAAGGGAACGCTAAAGATATAAATAGTCAAATAGAAATGAATCAACATTTAAACACTATTGCGAATAATGTTCCAGATGATTTTTTAACTGAAATGGATGGTTATTGGATTGATGGTGAATTTAGTCCAATTCCAGAAAAAGATAAAGCAATGTCGAAAAAAAGGTGGTATCTTGCTCAACAATGGCAAAACACATTATTACAAGCAAGAAATCATACTGCTTATATAAAAAACGAAGAACAAATGAATGAATTAATAGCTGTTCCAGCAAGTGGATATTCAGAACCAGATAATCAAGAAGGTGGTGTTACTGAGGTACAAAGAAAACAGTCTGATGGTAAAATTGCAATATTTGATGCAGACACTAAACAGTTTATAAGATACCAAGAAGATGAGTAATGGAAATCAAGTAATACCTAAATGGGAAGAGACAACGGAAGTCGTACCATCTTGGGATGAAACTACACCATTAACTGACGAAACAGAAGAACAAGAAAATATTTTTGGTTCTTTTGGTAAAAGTAAGATACAATATACAGACCAAAATCTTAGTGAAGTTAGCGATACTTTATCAAGTAATCTCCAAAGTCAAAAAGAAGAATTATCTGCAAAACAAGATACAGTAGTTGCTGAAACAGAAACAATTGAAGCACCTAAACAAGAGAAAGACACACCAAATTATTTTGAGAGATTAGTATATTTACCACTTGCAAGAAGATATGCTGGTGGTGGTTTTAAAAAAACCATAGGTGGATTTGTACAAGCAATGGGTGCAGTATCTCCAAGAGAGGAAAAAGAAGTTTTCAGTCGTAGAGAAGGATATGGATATACACAAAAAGCAATATCAGTAGAAGAAGCGATAAAAAGGACACAGGAAAGTCCTACTTTTAAAAAAGGTGTAGAAATATATCAATCAGGATTAAGGGATGCTGCAAGTAGACCAGACTTACAACCTACTGAAAATTATATGGATTATGATTGGACAGACCCACGAAAAATCGCGAGTGTTGTAGGTGAGGCAATTCCTACTTTTTTAGAAATGGTAATACCAGCAACTGTCGCTACTATTGCAACAAAAAACCCAACCGCAGGTGTTGCTACTGCTGTTGCAGCGGGTTTTGGAATAGAGACTGGTAGTATGATGGAAACAGCTATAGAGGCTGGTCTTGAACCGAGTGAGGCTTCTAATGTTGCCATTACCGTTGGAATGATTAATGGTCTTATATCATCTATACCAGCCTATTCACTTTTTAACAAATTGGGGATAGGTAAAAAAGTAACAAATGATATATTGGTTAATGAAATTATTAGCAGAGGTTTATATAAGAATATAGGTAAAGGAACTTTGCAACAGGGTTTATCTGAAATGACAGAAGAAATGTTGCAAGAGGGTGTTAATATAATTGCGGAAACGCAAGAATTGGGAATAGAATTAACAGACAAAGAAATTAAAGATAGGTTTATTGCCGCTGGGATTGGTGCTTTAACATTAGGTGGTGTGCCAGGTGCAATTGGTGGAAGGGCTCAATTTAAAAAAGCAGAACAACAAGTTAAATTTGAAGAAGATGTTGAAAAACAGCCAGAAACAGAGGTTTCGCCAAAAACCGAGCCTGTAGAAGCACCCGTAGAAGCCGAAACTCAAGTTGAGCCAGACCAAGTATCACCCGAAATTGAGCCTAAAGTAGAAAGTGAAGTAGACCTTGATAGGGATGCACCAACACCTCAAGATGTAGAAACAGTACCTGAAGTAACAGATGAGGTAACGGAAGAAACTGATACTGACTATATGATTTCACACAGACCAAGTAGAGAGGGTTACCCACCAGCGCATGATATGTTTGCAGATGAATTAGGAGAAGGTGCTATTGCTCCAGATGACATTTTAGAAACACCAAGATATTATATTGGTAGTTCCCAATCAACAGACCCAGTTGTTTACCAACAAACATTAGATGCTGTAGAAAATATTAAAGAAATACAAGGTGACCCAGACGCTGAAATAACAGTATATCGTTCATCCCCAGTTGAAGAATTGAATGATGGTGATTGGATTTCATTATCTGAAGAATATGCAAGAAAAGAAGGTAGACATCCTACGGATGAATCAAAAGATAATCCCGTGTATTCACACACTGTAAAAGCGAAGGATATTCGTTGGGCTGGAGATATGTTGGAAGAATGGGGATATTTTCCAGAAACTGAAACTCAAGTAGAAACTGAAACCCAAGTAGAAACTGAAACACCAATAGAAAATCCTTATACTTATCCCAGAGATTATGATACAGGAACAATAATTGGTTCTCTTGAAGGAAGAATTTTTAAAACTGAATCTGGAAGAAGTATAGAAATAGTTAGAGAAACAAATCAAACTGTTGATTATAAGTATGTAGATGATGCAGTAGGAAAAATAACAAAAGTAAGAAAAGGAATGATGGGCGACAAATTATCATTTCATACCAAAAGGCAATCTATTCAAAATCAAGGTGGAGTAGTGCAATGGTTAGGTTCTGAACAAGTAATACCAATAAAACCTGTAGAAACCCAAGTAGAAGTTGAAAAACCAACAACAACGGGAAGAAAGGTTGAACAAACAAGGGCGTTGAATGAACAATATCAGAATGCATTAGACGCGCAAGATGCAGCACAGGCTATGTTATTACGCGATGATTTGGGTGGGCAGCAGAGACGCAAAGCTCAAGAAAGTTTTGATAAAGCAACAAAATTAGTAAAGGATTTAGAACTTGAAGGGGAAACAAATCAATTACAGATAGAGGGGCAAAGAACAGAAACGGATGCAATAAAGGAAGTTGTTTCATTCTTCGAGGAAACAGACCCAGATGTAGACTATCAAGTTACATTAGATGAAACAAGGACAATTTATGATGCCGTAGAAGACCCTAAAAGCCCAGAGACACTAGAAAGTGCATTGTTAGCAGTTGAGAGTGCTGGTAAAGAATTAGAAGGTGTTCCGTTAAGTGAAATAGAGTTGACTGGTGAAAATTATCGTGAGGCTCGTGATGGTGGTTTAGTTGATGTTATAAAGATAAATAAAGGGGCTGACGTAGGGACTGTTGTAGAAGAAAGAAGTGAAGTGTGGTACAGTAATCAAGAAGACACGGTAGAAGGTTTTGATGATAAAATAGGAGAATTAAGGAAAGAATATTATAAAGCAACAAAAGAAACAGATGATACAACCCAAAGTAATAAAGAATGGTTTAGTGATAGAGTTAAAGATTATGTGTTTTCTAAAAAAACAAGAAAGAACCTACCAAATCGTTTAGTTAGGATTTTAGATAAGTTTAAAAAATACGCGAAAGAATTGACCAAAAGAGCTAAGAAGTTTGGTGATTATGTAAAAAAGAATAAAGTTTCTTCAGAGTTACAAGATATGTTGCAGAGAAGTGTGACTGAGGGCATTCAAGTTCAACCAACAAAACAAAAAGCCCCAGGTTATGCAATGAGAAGAAGTAATAAGACTTCAAGAGAAAGGGCAAGAAGAGATGAACAAACACGAAGACGTACATTAAAACAAAACTACGAAGATTTAAAGGCTGGCAATACTGTGTTATACGATGCAGAAGTCGCAGAACAAATAGAACGAGAAGAAAGAACTGGAGTCAAATCACCTATATACGCTGGTTCTATTAATGTTGATAGGCAAATGATTGATGATGTATTAAAATCATTTCAAATCGCTTTAAGTAAACTGCAACCAAAGAAAAAGGTAAGTTGGGATGAAACAGGAATACTTAGAGATGAAATATTAGTAGACATTGAAAAAAGTGTAAGAGTGGTATTGAAAGGAAAAAGACAAGGTATATTAAAAACTGAAGAATTAGACGCATTAAGGCAAATGCACGTTAATGGTATTTATAGATTAAAAGAAATGGCAGAAACTTCTCCAGACCAAGCTGCATTTAGAGCAGTAGAAAATTTTTACAATGATATTTTTACAGTATTAAGTGATGTTAGTTCTGAAACTGGTAGGGCATTAAATATTTTAAAAAGAGATGTGGCAGAACGAAGGCTGGGACAGGCTATTGCCAAATTGGAAAATGGCATGAGTGAATATCAACAATCAGAATTCGCAAAAATAAATCGAGAAAACCCTTTAGAAATAATAAGATTTGCAGAAAGTCTTGAAAAACCAACACTTATGGATTTAGTGTATGAATTTTGGTATTGTTCAATTTTATCAGGAGTACCGACACATCTTGTTAACATAGGAAGTAATACGTTATGGATGTCGGTTCAAGTGCCACAAAGGGCATTATCTGGTGGTATAGATGCGTTGATTACTAGGTTTAATGGTAAAGAAAGGTCAAGATATGTTAACGAAATAATTCCAATGATGGCTGGAATGAAAGAAGGATTTAAAAAAGGTAAAGAACGAGCTAAACAGGTAATGAAAACTGGACAAATACCTATTGAACTCGATACAAAGTGGGATTTGGAATTAGGTTCAACTCAAGGGGCTTGGGCAAGGTCTCCTAATGAAAATATAAGAAAATTAGCACCTTATGTTTCTATAGTTGGAAAAGCATTAAGGGCTATGGATGTATGGGCAAATAGTATTGCTTTTGACGCCGATATAAACGCACAGGCAAAAAGAATCGCGAATCAAGAAGGATTAAAGGGTGAGGCTGCACAAAATAGAGAAACAGAATTAAGAAGAGAACCGAGTAATGATATGGTGGAAAAGGCAAAAAGTTTCGCTAAGTACACGACCTTTATGGATAATCCTGGAAAATTAGCTCAAGGTGTAAGTGATTTAAGAAGTAAAACTCCTGGTGGTAGATTTTTTGTGCCATTTGTAAATACACTTGCCAATATAACAAAAAGAGGTTACGAATTTGTTCCTGGTCTTGGTTTGATAAAACTAAAAAAATATCAAGGTAAAGGTCAGTATCAAGATTCTCACAGCGATATTTGGGCTAAACAAGTTACTGGTACTATACTTGGACTTGCATTACTTAGTAAATATGATGATGAAGAGGTTACTGGTGCAGTGCCAAGAGATAAGGCTAAAAGAGAAGCATTTTATAGGCAAGGTAAATTGCCTTGGTCAATAAAATTTGGTGATAAATGGATAAGTTATAGAAGAATAGAACCATTTAATACCGTACTTGCATCTGTTACTATTGCAGCAGAAACAATGAAAAAATATTCTGAAAATGAGATTGATAAAGCAAGTGAAGCTTTTTTTGAACTTGTGATGGGTTTAAAACAAAATTTTATAGATTCAACTATGTTAAAAGGAATTAGTGACCTTTTTGACGATAAAAGAGATAAGAATTTTTTTGAAAGATTACCAGGGACATTCATTCCATATTCTTCATTTTGGCGTTCAATGAATAGAAGTCTTGAGGTAACAATGGAAGGAGACGCAAATGCCCGTAAAGTTCAGAATATCGCGGATGGTTTTACACAAAACATTCCTTTTGGAACTATGAAATTAAAACCAAAAATGAATGTATGGGGAAAAGAAATAGTATTAGAAGGTGGTGTATTAAGGCAATGGTTACCCTTCAAATATAGAACAGAAAAGCCAGATGCATTAGAAAAAGAATTAGAAAGAATTGGAGTATATCCATCTATACCAGAACAAAAAATTGGGATTTGGAATAAAAAAACATTAGGTACTGTAATGGTGGATGTACCAGATGATATATATGCAAAATCAAGATTACGTTATGGAAGTGAGTTACAAAAACAATTGACCGCCATATTATCAAAAACAAGAAAACAACGACCAGAAGTTGCTGCAAAAATAATGAATGACATCATTGTTTCCGCGAGAAAAAAACATAGTGATATAGTTAGGGCAAAAGTTAGGGCTAGATTACCTAAAATTAAATAATTCGTAAGGCTCGTTCTTACGTCTTCGGGAAAAAGGGGGGTTATTGATTTAATCCCCTTTTTTATTTTTACATATTTTGCACTTTTTTCTTAAAAGACCATAAGTTGGTAGGTGGTCATATGAATGAATCACACTTCCAAAACCAATTTCCCAAGATTTTTCACAGTACATACAGTATCTTAATTTCTTACTTATGTTCTTCGCAGGATTAATATTTCTTTTCTTAGGGTCGTATTTACTTGGTTTTAAATATGACTTTATGACCCAACCTATTCCATCATCACTTTTCATCTATCTTTTTCTCTATTCTATGCAATCTAAATAACATGCTTAAACATAAACATAATACCATCAACATAGTGAATTCCCAATAGGGGAAATACTGGACAGAGAACAAGGCTTCCCAATAATGTCTCATTTCTTTTCCTTTCTCATTTCAATTCTTGTAATAAACCACAACCAAAGATGTGCGATTGCGACAACACCTAAATTCACCACAATAAACCACAGAGTAAATCCCATCCAATATGGTATGTCCAAAAATATCATCATTTCTGTGGAAACTCCATAAACTCATAAAACCATAATCTATTTTTTGTTTGTCCGTTTTTTGCTCTTTTTAATGCAAGATTAATAAAATTTTCTCCTAAAAATGGGACATAAGCAATTATATTTTTTGGTTCAAAATAAACTGCTAATATGTCAAAATCTCCTTTACTATATTTTCTAAGTCTAACTTCTATGGATGTATCTTTATTATAACCTGTTACTGTTTTAATTTGGATTTTTAAAAATCTATCTCCTCTGTCAATAATTAAATCAACACCTTTATCGTCAACGACTGGGGTATAAAGTTGGTACTCATAATTTTTAACAATATCATGTACGACTGCCGTTTCGCCTATAGCACCAAGTCTTACAGTTGAATGTTCCATCTATGTAATCTTTTATTCTTCAACGATTCTTTCCTTCTTTTCACGGAAACTAACCCTTTTGAACTTACAAATTACAAAATGTTCAATCAATCTATCTAATACCCTTGACCCGTAGGTCTCGCGTATCATTTCCGCATTTAGATTGGTTGTTATGATTGTTCTCGACATTGAATTACGTTTTATCATAGTGTATCTACTCTCTAACAATCCACCAAAATAATCGTGTGAGGCTGGTGTAGATGGTTTTTCGTCACCTAAATCATCAATCATTAGACATTGTTCACTAAACTTATTATCGTTCTTTCTATCTGCTTCCATCTTGTCAACATAATCGCTTCCTATGATTCTGATATGGTCTTTATAATGTTTCATCGCTGATACTAAAGCCCAAGAGTTTGATTCTTCTGTGGATACCACTACTTTCTGACCGAGGTAGGTCTTACCAGACCCGACCATTCCAGTAAATAGATAATGGAAAGGGTTGCCCTCTGATAAATCTTTCTTTATTAATTTGGTTATGTTTGGGTTTACAATCTCATACCCTTCACCGAGTTGTAATTCACACGCCTTAAAACTCTCTAATCTTCCCAAGTGTCCTCCACGATATTAAAATCACTCATTATTCTCTCCGTTTTTATTATCAATAGGCTCTTTTAGTATAATTGATTCAACCTTAATACTGTTCGCTAAAGAATCTATTTCTTCTCTCAATTTGGACATATCTTTCATAGCATCTTCAATTAATCTCACTAAATAATTTTCTTTTGTTTTACATTGACCAACAAGTCTATTGACCCTTTCTATCATGTCATTATAATGAGTTACGCCAACTATTTTTTTGAATCTGAATTTTGGTTTAGGATTTCTAATGTTGGTATTATCTTCACCGTATAAATCCTCGGGTTTAATAACATATACTGGTATTCCTGCATCCTTAAACATATCATGCATTACCTTTTGGTTAGGTCTAACTTTATCTTGTCCTTGTTTTACTTCTATAGCACACACGCCAGAGTATTTCCCGTGCCTTTGCACCATAAAGTCTGGATAGCCACTTCTAAGCACATCGAAACCTTCACTTTTCAAATGGTCATATACTTTTTGCTCGAAATTATTTACATTCTGCCCCATTATTTTCCCTCTCTAATCTTCCCAAGTGTCCTCCACAACTGTTATCTTAGTGTACCCTTTCACAGAATATATCTTTTCCATGTCTACTTTATATATCTGAGAGTCATCTTTCCATAGAACACCATTACCAGCATCCATCACAAATTTCAATAGATTATCTATGTCGGGTTTTATCCTATATGATAAGGGAGGATTAGGTTTTAACTCATTTGAAAATTTACCAGTTCTATAATGTTTTTTAACGTAAGGCATACAGAACCTCACATAAAGCGTAATCCCACCCTCAAAAGGCTTTTTAGGGGCTTGTGAGTGTATTAGGGTCAATAGGTCTTTCTTATCTTTTGAAGAAGGGTCGTATGTGAACCCTTTTTTAGTATGTCGATGTCTTTGTTGTGGTTTTGGTTTCCCATCAATCTTAATGTCTATGCTATTTACTTTCATATTCTCTCGCTATGACCCTTACGTCAAGTATTTCTAATACTTTTACAAGTTGTTTCATTCTCTTTTGATATTCCCTTGAACTCATTTTATTAGGCTTTGGAATAATTAATTTAATATTTTGGGGTGTGTTTATCATCCTCTTTTCTTAAAACCTTCTTTATGAAAAAAATTATTAAAAAGAGGCAAACATGACGCCAACCATACTTTCAATACCACACCCCAATCTTTATTTAGAACGGTAAATCGTCTTCGCTATCTGATTTTAATTCCTCTTTGACAGAGTCCTCATCTACCTTTGGTTCATAATCATTCAGTTTAGCGTAGTGTGTTACACCTTTATCACTTTTTTCTCTGCGTTTACAAATAGATAGGTTTATCCAACCATCTCCATTTTTATGAATGATTAACTCGTCAACATGAACAGCCATATTTAGTACACTGTCTCCATTGTCAAACACATGTTCCTTAATGGAACACTTGTTGATGAATGTTGTTTCTTTAGCCATTATATCTCCTTAATTAAATGGGGATTTTAAAAAATTCTTCAAACCTTTAACAACCATAGTCCAAAATTTATCTTCTTTACCTCTAAAGTTTCCTACGATTCTTTTTTTTCTTGGTCTACCTCTCTTTACCATTGCATCTCCTTGTTATTTAGTTGTGGCGTGGGGGGGAAGGAAAGTGGAGCTAACCCTCCCCCCTATCTTACACGGGGTAAGAATCAAATCCCTCTTATAATTGTAGTTATGGGCGAGGGATTTAACATGATGGTAAAATCTATTCTTCAACCACCTCTAAGTTTACATTATTTACATCATCATTACTACTATTTTCTGATGAGAACTCAGGAGTTAGGGTTGAAGAGACAGATGCATCGTCCAATTCTACATTTTGCATTACAATATGTCGTTTATCTTCAACAAAATCATCAATATGGGCAGCCTCCCTCATCAAAACACTTTGTTCTGTGGTTGACTTAGGAAGTTTCTTGTCACACAATTGTCTAATGACCGTCTTATAAGCCATTGCATCAAAGTCTGTCTGCCAAGGTGAGGACTTATGTGAGAAGCCTTTAGAAAATTGTTGTGCGTGTTTGAGAATGTCCTCTTTTGACATCACTTGAAAGGCAACCCCACCACTCTTCAGTTCTGCGATGGCGTAATATGCATATGCATCCGTTCTACTTCCACGAAGATTTGGTGTGTGTGAGAATGTGAGCCCATCGTGACTTTTTTTGTACTCAAATTCGTCACTATCACATACCTTGTCGAAATCAAGCGACTTTAAGAGACCTGTGTTCCAGGCTAATTTCATCATTCCGCGATATTCTATGAGGAAATTAACTTCTTGTCCGTAAGGAATTAGGGCAGCCTCACTCAGAGGTGAGTTGGGTTCGAGTCCATACCTTGCACTCTCCATCATCGCTTTAAGTACCGATGCTGGTTTGCATTGTAGTAGTTTTGGTTGAACAGCGAGAGCCGTCAAACAAGAGGATATATATCTTCTCGTTGTGAGGTTTCCCTCTGGCAATGCATTGTTTATCTGTTCGTAAAACTCCACTCCTTTTATTGTCTCTTTCAAATCTGCCTGTTTACCCGTTAGGGCTACAGATTTTTTCTTTGCTTCTTTTATGTTGGTCATTATAACTCCATCTTTTTTAGTGTGAATCTACGAGCACCCTCTCTCTTCGATGAATACTTTGAATAGATGTCAGGATGTTCCTTTTTGAAAGTGTTCTTGTCAAAATACTCGCGTGGTTTTGTTTGTTTCCAGGTGACAAGCGTTGTTCCGTTGTATTGAAGTTCTTGTTTATTTTCCAATACGGTCATTAATTGTAGTTTAGACTTGGCGATATTATCATCCAACCTTTTCTTTTCATTCTCATAGTGTTGTAATGATTTTGTTATCATGTATATCTCATCATCCGCTTGAATGATTGAATCTGGTTCTTCATTGAAATATAGTTTTTTGGCATCATCTATAGATAATAATGGCGGTGGTTCTTTTGTTTCCACATACTCTTCCCAAAACATTACCAATTCTGTTACCATGTTATCAATGAAGTTATCATCTCTTTCATATTTTTGTATTATGAGTTCTTTTTTAAAACCTAAAGACAGTATCGCAAAATAACAATGAGTTGTCTCTGTTACATACATCTGATGTTGTAATTGTACAAAATATTGGTCGGGAATCTCGCCGTCCCAACCCATTGCAGTTGTTTTATATTCAACGGGAACTTTCTCGCCTACGACCATTCCATCCAAGTTGGTGGTAATGTAGGGATAGGCACTACTAAGCCTAATCTTGTTATCGTTTATGACCTTTAATCCAGTATCTTCCATAAATAAAGTACGAATAATAGGTTCTAATTCTCTTCCTAATCTAAATGTAAGGTTCTCTGCCTTTGGCTCAAATCCATTTACAAGTTCGTGCCAAACATCAAAGGGTGTCGCCCAAGGACTAAGTCCGAGGACTGCCGCCGACTGACTTGCCCCTATGGACGGGTTTTCTTTTCTATCTTTTAACCATTCTTCATAGTTGGTTGGTGCATTTCTATATTTCATTGGTTTCTCCGTTTACCAAAGTTACAATTATTTACTATAATATTCAAGGGTAATAGACTGTGTAGTAGTTTTTAACAAGGGAGGAGGATTCACGGAACTATAGAAGAAAGATTTAGGGCATATAGTTCCTTGATTAAAAGAAAACCACTTCCGAATAAAAACATAGTTTCTACAGGTAGTAATTCCATTTCTACAGTAAAAACCCCCTAATAAAGTAGACCCTTAAAATCGATAAATTATGTCATATCTATTCAGACCTATTCAAATTTTAATTAAATCGGTCAAAATCATCGCGTACTTGTCCTGGGAAAATAACCATTGTTACTTTTTTATTATTTTTGATAAATATTTTTATCATTCTTGATAAATAATTACGGGAAAACCCGTAAAAAATAAGTAAAAACACTTATTTTTTAGTTAAATCATCGCGTAACTAGCCTATTCCTGGGGGTTTTCCCAGGCGTTGGTAATGTAGCAATAGGTTATCAAGCTGGTGAAGAGTTAACAATAGGTGTAGAAAACATAGAGGGTAAAATAGGGTATGACCCACTTTACCCTATGTTGATTGTGAGGTGTGTGAAGTGTGTGAAGTGGCGTCACAAGCGTCACAAGCGTACTCAGAGTACGATGAGTACGGTAGGCTTAGTGAGTTCTATGGTTCTATAGAACTTTGTAGAACTGAGTTCGGTGAGTTCGGTGAGTTCGGTGAGTTCGGTCTTACTCATTCGGTAAGACTAACTCGACCTCGTGTTGATGGGCGACATTACTGGTAGATTGGTTGTTCATTAAGCGAAATTTATTGATAAGTGTATTGAACAAACTTATAAAGTTATGCATGTCTTGAGGTTTACCATTGGTCAACTCGCGATAATCAATGGATGCCATTGCTTGGGTCATCCTCATCATCTCAACCATCATTGCAGTAGATATGTAATTAAGTCCTTGTGTTAGTGTCGTTGTTCTTTGTGCCATAATCTCATCTTTCTTTCTCCACCAACTAATCAGTGTTGATTTCGGGATACCAATCATTTCCTCAACTCGCGTGAACAATGGCTTCAATTCTCCCGTTGCCTTGTCCTCATTTTGAAATGCCTCAAGGAACATAAGGGCAAGGTGTTGTTCGTCTATTCTATATTTACCATTCTTTCTTTCAAGTAAGGGTGCTCCTTCAAATACGGGTTCGTCAAGCGATGTTGGTTTCATCTTATCTAATGCAAGACCAAAGGTCTTTCCTTGTTCCTTGATTCCCTCTATCTCTTTCTCATCCTTTGCAATCGCAACTTTCTTTAGTATCTCTTTTGACTTATCACTCTTCAAACTAACCTCCTATTGAATATTGTTCGTATGCAGTATCAAGGTCTTGTTGGACGACACCAATATATCGCAAAGTATGGTCGGGGTCATTGTGATTCAGTAATCTCATTACCAATGCGAGGTCTTTTGTTTCGTTATAAACATTATAAGCGAGGGTCTTTCTCATTGAATGAGTTCCAAACTTCGCTACTCCAGCCCTGGTTGCAGCCTCTTTTAAAATCGTCCAAGCCCTAACTCTGTCCAAAGGGTTCGATGGTTCTCTCAATGAAAAGAATATCCAATCCTCAGATTCAAGTTCATAATATTGCACATAAGAAATTAACTCTGGTCTAATGACACTATTAAGTTTTATTTGTTTCAACTTTCTATTACGTCTTTTAATGGTCTTGGATTCAAATAGGTCTAAATACTCGTTTAAATTACCATTAGAATCAAAAAGGTGTTTGACCTTGAGTCTTAGTATGTCATTGATACGAAGCCCCGTATTCAACCCGAATTTCAGTAACAAGGCATCTCTCTTATTGCCCTTTAACTCTAAAAACTCCATCATTGTTTTAAGTTTATTGCGGTCTTTTACTGGTTGTACGCTCATTTTATTCTCCTTTTCATGCAACATCTCTTGTATTTCTTGCCACTTTCACAAGGACAAGTTTGGTTTCTGCCAATGGGTTTCTCTACCTCTATTGGTTTTCTTTCTCTACTAAAAATCGTGACCCCATTAAGATGGTCTATCTCGTGTTGGATTGCGATTGCCGACATTCCCCTAAATGTCTCGACCCCTTTACCTTCATAACATTCCAATGTTATACTTGTGAACCTTGTTGTGGTCACTACTTTTTCAGGATACGATAGGCAACCTTCGCTAAATCTTGTTGCACCCGACATCTTTATCACTCTTGGGTTAATCAATATTATCTCATCCAAACTTGAGTTATACTTTTTAGGGTCAATTACTGCGACATTATAGTCCAAACCTATTTGATTAGCCGCCAAACCTATCCCATTTCCCATCGGTTTTAGCGTTTTAAATAGTTTCTTCGCTATTTTAAATCCTTTTTCCAGGTCTGTAAGCGTTGCAGCCCGATGTAGCAATGGGTTTTCCTTCACATTTGCATCAATGACCTTTCTTTTTGTCAGATTAAACATTGTTTCCTTCATATTTTAAGATTTCCTCGTGTGTAAGTTCTTTTATGTTCCCAAGAATAATCAAGTCCGTAATGAATATCTCTTCAATCTCTGTGTTCAATGGGATATGCATCCTTTCTTCGACCATTCTCATATAAGACCTATTTGTTGGTGTCCTATCTCCATCGAAGAATCTCATATGAAATACAATCTTCTTGGCGATGTCTTGGTAGACCTTGTCATTTACCTTTACTCTCATAATTTGTAGATAGTCATTGTCCACACTCCAATACCCATACTCAACCTCGTTTGTCTTTGTGTCATAATATCTTATATCACTCACATAAATATAGGTTGGTTCTTTGAACGATGGATGTGATTCTTGAAGATTCACGCGAGAATATAATCCACCATCGACATTCTCTACCTCATCAAGTACACTCAATGTGTTATCGTCAACCTCGTATTCCTCTCCATATACGACATCACTTTCCCCACCCTTAATGATGAAAGGGAAACCATACCCACTATCATACATCTTGAATCCTGATATACTGATTGGTCTTATGTACCTCTGACCTTTCATATACGAAGAGAAACGACCATTCCTCTTCAATGTACCATACACTATTACTTTTGTCATCTTACTCTCCTTCCGAATGTATTTCGGGATTATTTTCAATAGACTCGCGGACATAATTCATCCAAAACTTTGGAATGTACTGAACATCTAATCTTCCAAGTTCCAACCTACGAATCATGTCGCCCAAATCTTCGTGCAACCATTTTAAATGTTTTATGATTATTGTCATCTTAAAACTCCTCTTCATTACTTTTAATAATACTCACAACCTCATCGATTGAATCAGATGTAAACAACACTTGGTCATCTGTTGCCTTCCAATTGGTTTCATTATGATTACATTGTACGAACTCTACTCTATCCAACCATATCCTTACCTCAAACCAATCTTCATTATCCTCATCTTCTTCAAAATAACTAAGTGGTACATATTGAAACAATTCCCAATGGTCTTCTCCCGAACAAGTCCACGAAAAAGCAGATTCTTCAAAATGGTAACTGAATTCCTTTGCATCTTTATATTGTTTAGTCATTTTAAAACTCCTCGTATTTTTCAATTAATGATATTGGGAATTCATCCAATTCGTATATCTGTATTTGTTCATTCATTACTCTAAATGGTTTTTCATTTATAAAGAAACAATCATATTCTACACAACCATCAACTTTCTCATACAAATTGACACTATCTCCATCTATCTTGGTTATTTTCCAAACACATTCGGAATAGTCCATACAAGTTGAGTCCCCCTCTAATGTTTCGTCTGTTTTTATGATTACTAAATCTCCTACTTTAAAATCACTCATTGTTATTCTCCTCTTCATTATACTCTAATCGACTTTCCATTTGGAAATGTTCACAATAATCAATACTCTCTGCCAATTCCTCACCATAATCATTCCATTTATCATAATACTCTTCAATATTAACCCACTCATCTACATTTCTATAAAAAGACCATTCATATTCAAGTATCTCAACAGACTCATCCCTACCTAACCAAATAAGATTATCATACCAAATCGATTCTGAATCTAAATGATATATAAAACCATCATCTGTTTGGATTATAAAGTGATAACATCCACCACCTGAATAGGAACTAATTACATCTTTAATCTCGCGACCTTGATTGATGATTTCTGTACCCATTTCAACTATCATTTGATTCCATTGTTCTTGCCACTTTCCTGAAGTATGAACATTATGATATTTCTTCTCTATGAGTTCATTTGGTTTTATTGTCATTGTTATTCTCCACTTTCTTTAAAAATTCGTTTAAACTCTTTCCAAGAGTATTCTACTTGCCAATCATCCAACTCAGAACAATGTTCGCTTAACACCTCTTTAAAAATATCAAGTGTTACCTCACTTGGATGATACCAATAGTCATCATCTGTTCTATTGACCACATTGTCATTACCACATATAACAATATACATTCTAATTGCAATCTCTTGTGGTGGTTCAAATTCCTCAAGATAAGAATCTAAGTTATTATCAAAAGGGTTAGGTATTTCTCTTTCTTTACTCATTGTTATTCTCCACTTTTATTTTCATTTTCACATTCTTTACAACAGAAATGTTTATCTTCATCTTCATCTTGGTCTACTATCCAATCTTCAGAATGTAGATTACTGACCACAGAATCTTTATGGTCATAATATCCTCGTTTACCCGAATAGTCTTGGTAAACAAAATCCATTTCTACTTCAATTGTGTCTCCACAATTATCACACTCGATTATTAATGTTGGGTCGTATTGCATTTGTATTCTCCACTTATTAGTTGACATAGGTTACGATAGTAATTTAAACAATGCAACCTTTTTATTAAAAAATGTTATTTTATTTTTTTGAATTATACCAAACATCATCAAAATATTTAAAGACATCTAGTATTCCATCTATTATATCTCTCATATATAGTATTGAATCAAGAAATCCTCTCACATCTTTATCGGGATGTTTTTTTGCAGTTTTATCTATATAGTCTCTTATTACTTTAAGACCATCTACTAAATCTTTTATTTTAAAATCTTTCATTTTATTTCCTATTTGTTAGGCGACCTGCCCTGGAAGACTCGCTGAATAGTTCCGCGAGATTCTCCCAGGTTGCCGCCCATTTGATTTAACTATCCCACTCGTCTTTCCACACATCATCAATTGATTCTGTAGTCTTAGTCTCTCCCCCGATGTACTCTCCATCAAATCCACTTGGATTCGATAGGACAACTACTGTGGGTTTAAAAAACTCACTTGGTCTCTTGATGTCCACGATTTCTCCGTATTGTTCAATATCACATTTGAATCCTACAATGTCGCCAACTTTCAATATGTGACCATCTCTGTTTCTGACTTGTTTCATTTTCATTCTCCTTAACTGAATAAGAATCTTATGATTAATGTGAATCCGAATAAGTACACTGCATACCAATGCAAGACTCTTACGAAATAAAATGGTATTCTTACTTTCGTTCTTTTCATTTTCATTCTCCACTTTTGAAAGTGGCGACCATTTCAAAGTAGGTCGCCACTCTCGGTTATTGTTATTTTACCTTCTTGATGGTTGACCCATCATTTGCAACCACATCCTCACGATTGAAATCCAACCTCTGTTGAGGTATGTCTCTCTCTAGGATGTCCTCGATTCTATCACGATAACTATATCGAGGTACGAATCTCGTATGAGTTCTCTTCTTGGGTTTACAAGACTTCGGTTTCACTTGCACACTTGCACCAATCTTTGAATCAAATCTAAAGTATCGATTTGTACCTTCTTTGATTCGTGCATCAGTACGATTTATCTGAAGTGTATTGGTGTTGACCCTTAAGAGTGTATTAGGTTCAACCTCTACCCATCGTAATTCGTCCGAGAATCCACTTTTTACGATTTCCCTTGTACTACCATAGGCATAACATTTTAACGATGGTATGTAGGCAATTTCAAGAGGGTTATTCCCTTTGAAGAGATAGACATATTCGGGGAATTCCAAATCTTGCCAAACCATCGAGACATTACCCTCAACGAGTTTCAACTTGTCAATGAAATCCTTGAAATTCTCGGAATAGTCGTAGAGTCTGAATAATACCTCAGAGTCTACCTCTGCAAATCTTTCAAGACCAAATTTCTCGAAGAGTTCATCATCATTCCATACTGACCCATTATGTGTACCAATGGTATTATTTGCCCTTATAGGATGATTGTTCTCATTGTTCTTTGGTGACCCTTGAGTCGAATATCGAGTATGTCCAATGATTGCACTTGTGTCCTTGTGGTCTACAAAATCCAATGCATTTAATACTGACCTATCAAGAAAGAATCGGTATGCATCCTTGTCTCGTTTGCACAAGAGATAATCTCCATCTCTCTGAATGATTGCAAATCCAGTTGAGTGTCCTCCACGAGAATTTGCAGTTTTGGTCATTTTGATAAATGAATCTCTTATCCTACGACCCTCGAACATAGTCCGAGAATCGTCTTTTTTATTGATTATTCCTACTAATCCACACATTTTATCTTTCTCCATTGGTTGAGTTGAATATACCCTCTCTCACAAATCCGTAATCTCTCTGAGTGATGTATTGGTCTATTCTGTTATGGTTTGCCCTATATCGTCTTTGGATGAATAGGTTTGCATCTTTGGTCAATTGGTCATTGGTGTATGGTGTACCATCTTGGTTACCACTACGACCCACAAATCCGATTGCACCTCGGAAACTTGCCAACCCTCTTGAACCATTAGGAACATCCGACAATTTGACAAAGTTCGTACTCTCAACAGAGTTAACAATGGCATTTGTCACGACAATCCAAGACTTGATTTTCTCAAAACTTAATGAACCATTATGGTATCGAAATTCTACTGAACCTCTCTGCCATATATTCCTCAAATTAAGTCCACAACATCTGTTGTTTTGCAATAAACCATTCATGACCTTATCATTCACGACACGAACAACTTTATTAACTAATCCAGATTTCAGATTGGTTACTGAGAGAGGGTCGTTTTGAAACACTCTTGAGAGTTCCCCACTACTGAAGAAAGTTCTACGAACTGGTGTAGAATATCCTCGTCCTAGTCTTGAGGGAGATACCAGTTTGTAAATGATATTCTCATACTTTGCACAGAATAGAACCAAGTTCGTTATGAACTTTTTTGCAACTGGGTCGGATTCTCTGACAATATTCGTAACATCGTGATGAACATGAATGCCACAAGATTTATTGACCTCACATCCGAGTAATTGAAGAGTCTGACAGACTTTCTCCAGTTCGTCCAATCCCTCTTGTCCTTTCAATCGAGGGGAAACAAGTTCATTGTCTCCATAGAGTCCAGTTCTATGTGAACTCACTGAAGAGTCAGAGACTATTTTCCAATGGGTTCTGGTCGTGTGGTTGTAACCCTCAACCCTACATTGTACTCCAATTCCCCTCAAGGCATTTGCAATCTCTTCTTGATTCTTGTCAGAGGGTCTTAGGAATTCTATCTCTACTCCAAAGTCTCTCTCGTTATTAAAATGTCCTTTCATTTTATTTCTCCACTTTTTGTTATTGATTTGTGCCTCTTGTGAGACCCTTTAGTTTACAAATGTTTACATACTTTACAAGGACTTTTTTATAATAAATATGTTATGGTATGTAATCTTTTTTTAAATCATCGCCTACCCTTCGACAAATGGGTCATTATTACTATTATTGATTATGGGATTTATAGAGAATCGGGACATTATTATAAATCATCGCATACCTTGTGGGGATTGGTCTTGTGTTGTCTCCGATTGATTGTCCATTATATATATCAAGGGAGAGAGGGTCGTTTTTTTTTGAACATCATTTTACATCTCCCTCGAGAAATAAGACAACCTATTCCATATTATGTTATGCAAATACCCTCATTTTTATGTATGTCTACCCTCGGAGAGAGTGTCCCATAAAGTATTGTTCAGATGTGCCTGGGATATAATCTGAGTCGCTGACCACCCTCGCTAAGGGGGGGGTGGGTCACCCTCGTATTTGTACCACATTGTTATATTTTAGGTATTTATAAATGAGTTGACATAATTAACGCATTAGTATTAGACTTGGGTGTGTTAAAATTCATCATAGGATTGTTTTTAGGTGTTGTGTTCGCCTTTTTAATTTGTGGCATAAGACTAATAATCATAGATGAGAAGAGGATACAAGAGTTAAAAGAAAAGGTAAAAGAGAGATGATATGCAGATGTTGGACTTATTTAGTGGAATCGGTGGATTCCATAGGGGTTTTGAAGAGGCTGGATGGAAATTTGATTGGGTTGGTTTTAGTGAGGTTGATAAACACGCCAGTTCAGTTTATAGACATAGATACCCAGAGGCGGTAGAACTTGGAGACATTAAACTTATTCAACCAGAAAGAGATTTACCAGATAAGCTTACAGTCCTTTGTGGAGGCTTCCCGTGCCAAAGTTTTTCGATTGCAGGGGCTAGGGGCTCATTTTCCGACACAAGAGGAACTTTATTTTTTGAAATCGCACGGATTCTCTCGTATTACAGAGACAAAGGAGACCCAGTCCCCTATTTTCTACTCGAAAATGTTAAAGGCTTATATAGCGCAGGAGATTACACAGCATTTGCTACAATCTATGGGATTCTTGCCGAGCTTGATTATAATGTTGAATGCTCATTGGAAAATACTAAGTATTACCTCCCACAGAACAGAGAGCGAGTATACATTGCGGGATATATTGGAGACAGAAGTAGAGGACAAATATTTCCTCTCAGAAAAGATGAAGAAGCATTTAAGGGAAAAAGGGAGAAGGAGTCCGAAAATTGTACAACAATAACAGCAAGGTATCATAAGATGGGTGATACGGACACATATGTTTCAGAGAAGATAAATATCATAGGCAATCTAAAGGGAGAGGATGGACATGAGTGTCATAATGTTCATTCTACCAATGGAATAGCACCTACGGTAAGGGATAATCACGGAAAGACAACAATGATTGCAGATTACAGAACAGATGAGGGATTAAGGATAAGGAAGGATAACGTAAGTCCTTGTTTAAATAGTGTTAAGGCAAGTGAGACAGAACCTTCTTGGATGCCACCATTGGCTATAGAAAAGAGTTATGGGGTTAAGGCATTAGATGAAACATTGGAAAAAAATGATTTGAAGGTTGGTGATGTGAAGGCATTGGATTTGTATAATAGAAAGGCTCAAGATATTTCTCCAACATTAACAGACCCAAAGCATGGAAATTTAAGATTATATGAAAATTCAAGAATAAGAAGATTAACTCCAAATGAATGTGAAAGACTTCAGGGTTTTAGTGCCAGGAATAAGGATGGAACATGGGAAGATGGTTGGACAAGTAAGGGGATGGTAGATGGTAAGGTTGTGGATATAAGTGACACACAGAGGTATCGAATGTGTGGTAATGCAGTTACGGTAAATGTGGTAAGGGCTATTGCAGCAAAGATGTTAAGTACGGTAGAAACGGATTGTGAACATGAGAATTTGGAACAAGGTGAGGATAGGTATGGTAGAGAAGACCACGAATATACTACTTATTGGTTTTGTCTTGATTGTGGGGAGGAGATTGAGTAGATGGGTCAAAAGAACTCTGACTTCGATTTAGATTTACAATATGGTCAAATCTATGAAGAGGGTTTAAAAGTTCTATTGGAATCGAAAGGAAAGATAGAGGTGAAGACAGAAAGAGATAAATGGTATGATACTGGTAACATGGCTATTGAGATAAAATGCAATGGTAGAAAATCGGGTCTTGCAGTAACAAAGGCAGATTGGTGGTTTCATATTTTTTCAAAGGATGGAAATGTAAAAGGCATGTTATGTTTACCCGTCAATGAATTGAAGAGTATCTGTAACGGTATGGTAAGAAATGGTAAGGCACGAAAGGTAATGGGTGGTGATGGAGATAGGTCAGAGATGTTATTACTTCCAATAAAGGAAGTTGCTGCATCTATCGGAATGTTTTTTTAATGCAAAAGGAGTTCTTAATGGACAAGTTACTGAAGACAAGTGAATTGTGTTCTTTACTTGGTGTCACGAGACAATGTGTCTATAAGTGGCGTCAGTTGAAGAATCCGATTCCTGTAGCCATAAATAATACCAATAATGGTGGGAAGACGATTAGATATAATTATACACAAGTAATGGAATGGTTGAATAGTAATGGCAAAGAAGAAAAAGTTCTACGCACAGAAACGAACTAAATCTGGTAGATACATAACGATTGCCGAGGCTGATACCAGGCAGGAGTTGATAGAGAGGATAAAATCAGATAGTAACACATACGAAAAAAGAGAGAGGTAGTTTTATGGCAAAGAGATACGTTGACACAGAGATGTGGAAGAAGAAGTGGTTTCGTAAATTATCACCTAAGATGAAAAATGCTTGGCTTTATTTAATAACGATGTGTAATCATGCTGGATTGTATGAGGTTGACATAGACCTGATGAGTGTATTCATAGGAGAAAAGATAACTGAAGATGAAATATTTCGTTCTGGTTTGGCTACACAGATAGAAATTTTAGATGATGATAAGTGGTATTTGCCAAAATTCATTAAATTCCAGTATAATGTTAGTAGTCCAAACGAATTAAATCCTAATAATAGGGTGCATAAAAGTGTGATTGAAATTTTAAATACACATGGTTTATTAGATGAGGCTAGGAAGCCTCATACTAGACCCTTAAATTCTGAAATAAGGGGCTTACAAGGGTCATCCACAGAAAAAGAAGGGGCTAAAGATAAAGATAAAGACTTTAATAAGAGTTCTAATAAAATTAAAAGAAAGGTGTTTAAAAAACCAACTGAACAAGAAGTGAAGGATTATTGTGATGAAAGGGGTAATACGGTAGACCCAGCACGATTCCTTTCACACTATGAGTCCAAAGGTTGGATGGTTGGAAAGAATAAGATGGTGGATTGGAAGGCATCCGTAAGAACGTGGGAAAAGAATGATTTTAATCAAGACAGTAAAAAAAGTAGGGTTTTCGTAGAACCTGAACATAGGAAAGAACGTGGCTGGTAATTATAAATTTCGACCACATGGTGGTAAACAGACAGAATTCTTAGGTTCTACTGCCAACTGGATATTCTATGGTGGGGCGAGAGGTGGGGGTAAATCCTTGATGTTGGCGTGGAAGGCGGCACTTATTCCAAGGGCATACCATTATGAGAGATTAAAAAGAAGAATAGAACCCGATGAGGCAAAGAGGTTAAAGGCAGAGGGCAAGGGAGTTAAAACTGTTGTCGATGCCGTATCCATTGATTTTCCCGATTACATTGGTATTCTCATGAGAAGAACCTTTCCTCAGCTCGAAAGGAACTTGAAACCTGAATGTGATAAACTTTATAGACTCTATGGGGCGAATTGGCAGGAAAGGAATAAATGCTATCTGTTCCCAAGTGGTGCAAAGATATATTTGGTTCATTGTCAAGATAGAAGGGCGTTGGATAACTACATTGGTGGTAACTATAATTTTATTGGAGTGGATGAGGCAAATCAATTTCCAGAACAATGGATTGAAGAACTATCTACCTCTGCTCGTACAGATAATCAATTACTGCAGCCACAAATATGTTTAACATCGAATCCTGGCAACATTGGACACATATGGCTCAAAAGAAAATTCATTGATAGATGTCCTCCCATCGTAGTAGGAGAAAAGATATATAATCAAGAATTTGATGTACATCATCAAAGATTAAAATCAGGTGACCCATACATAGATGATGAGGGAATCAGTTATCACTTCATACCTGCGACCGTGTTTGATAATCCAACTCTCTTAAAAAATGACCCAAATTATGTAAGAAAACTTAAAAATTTAAACCCAGTCCTAAAGGCGATGTGGTTGGAAGGTAGGTGGGATGTATTCGCGGGTACATTTTTTGACAATTGGAATCCCATGCATCATGTGATACCAAAATCAAATTTTCAATATGGAGTACATTTTAAGAAAAATACACATAGCCTATATAGATTCTATGACTATGGAACAAAAGCACCATTTGTCTGTTTGTTCGCTGCTGTTGATAGAGACCAGAATATGATTGTGTTCGATGAAATAACAGAAACGGGACTATCTGCTTCAAAACAAGTACAACTTGTTAATAAGTATACTTGGGAAAACTATAAATTAAAACCCGATGATTTTGATGATGACATAGCAGACCCAGCCTATTGGACAAAACATTCTGAGAAAGAAGGGGCTTTGTATTCTCCCGCCGATTTCTATAGCGATGATGGTATCTTTCTTTCAAGGGCGAACAATGACCGTAAGGCAGGAGCTAAGATAGTGTATGAAGGGTTAGAAGTACCCGATGAGGGAGAACCAAGAGTAAGGTTTACAGAAAATTGTTTACAATGTATAGAAACATTCCCTAATTTACCATCGGCAGAAAATGACCCCGAAGACATTGATACTAAGGCTGATGACCATCATTACGATGCTCTACGTTATGGTAGTTTAAAAGTTTTGCCAAGCCTTGCCATATATGAAAAAAGAAAAAAAGGATGGCGTTATCGTATCGGACAAACTAATTCAACTGGTAGTACAAGCTGGAAAACAGCATAATGGCTAAAGACTCATATAGCAACGATACTCCTTCTGGTTCACAATATGCCGCAGGTGTATTATCCAAACAAGCCGATAAGGTCTTGAAGTGTTGGAAGTATAGCCGCGACTCATTTGAGAACG
>Ga0080013_1001043_pt1 | contig 37562 bp, 50 predicted proteins | sample ETNvirenome_6_85_FD_69236 | JGI IMG/M metagenome (GOLD analysis project Ga0080013, IMG submission 69236) | Marine viral communities from the Pacific Ocean - ETNP_6_85 (SPADES assembly) (version 2) | ecosystem: Environmental > Aquatic > Marine > Oceanic | place: Pacific Ocean | collected 2013-06-19 | reverse complement strand
TGGGATATCTGATATTAGTCTTCTTGGGATATCTGATATTAGTCTTCTTGGGATATCTGATATTAGTCTTCTTGGGATATCTGATATTAGTCTTCTTGGGATATCTGATATTAGTCTTCTTGGAATATCTGATATTAGTCTTCTTGGAATATCTGATATTAGTCTTCTTGGGATATCTGATATTAATCTTCTTGGGATATCTGATATTAGTCTTATCATTCCTACTATTCTGGTATCTGTTGTATGTTCATCTCCTGCACCACTCATGGCTCTGAATGTGGATGAGGATACTAATATAATTTTGGACCAAAAAACAGAAGTAGAGAAAACATCAGATGAAATAAAAATTATTCATAACTTGCCGATGGAAATAGAGCTTAATTCTGAGAATATACCAGAGAATATAAAAATAGATTCATCAGATATTCCCGGCGTAATAGATTTAAAATTAGACAATAATTTCCCATCTGTTTTAAAAATAGATGCTAGTGGTATGCCCGAAAATATTCAGGTTGTTGGTATACCTGAGTCTATAGAATTAAAAGGAATTATTCCTGATATAATTAACATAAGTGCTCCAGAAGACTTAGAAATACCACTAGTTTATAGGGGTGGTCCTATACCTATAAAATTCGATGAAACTGCATTTAAAAATGAAGATGGAGAAGATTTCCCGTGTTTTGCCATCGTCCCCTGTCCTCCTAAAAAATGAGAATAAAAAAACATTCTAACAATAACAAATACTTATCTACTAATTCTGGCATTTGGGTAAGAGATTTTTGTACATCAGCAAAGAGATACGAAGATATAAATAATTTAATTCCTCAGAAAGATTTTCCTGTTCTTCTTGATAATGAATTAGAAAACAGAAAAGGGAGATATCCAAGTATAGATAATGAAAATATTGTAATGCGTAACATTGTCATTGTTTCTGATGGATATGATTTCGAAACTAAACAAGAAATTTTGGCTAGTTTGCCAGAAGATGTATTTATAATTGGGACCAATAAAGCGTTGAAATATTGGTCCCTTGTAGGTAAAAAAACAATGAATTACTATGTGATAAACAATCCATATGTAGATTCAATGTCATTTCTTCCTGAAAAATATTTTACAAAATGTATTTCTTCCACAAGAACATATCTTGAATTTCTTAAAAAATACCGAGGGATAAAATATACATATTCTCCTGTTTCAGAAGAGGGTTACTCTGGGCTGAATATGGATTCAAATTATAAAATAGATGATTACAGGAATCCAATATGTGCCGCAATTGGTTTGGCTTACAAATTCGGAGTCCAAAAATTATTGCTATTTTGTTGCGATAACTCATTTAAAGATAACAGACCCAGTGCTGAAAAATTGGAAAATGGATTGTGGGCTTATCCGCAACAAAAAGTATCTCATGAATTAATTGATGCCAATTTGTATTGGGTTTCTACTCAAAATGTTGAAATATGTGAACATACTAGTGATTACAAATTTACTAATGCTACATATATAAAAGAGGACAACATTATAGGCTTTTTTAAAGATGACAATGAATGATAAATTTTCGGTAGATGATTTTAAGAAGTGGATGAGTTGTCATAATGAATCCCAACATGAATTCATTAAAACTAATCCCCTCGTTGGAACAAAAGTGGAACCCAAAATAGATTCAGATAGAATTGCTGTAAAAATGACAGCAGATGATTTGGATGATGAATTTTCTCTTGCGGAATCTTTTAAAAGAGATGGTGGGGAAATTTGCGATGTAGATGGGAAATTGTTTAGAATTAAGTTAGAAAGTGGTGATACATTTTATATTCATCGTTGTTATGTAAGACGTAGTTAATTTTTTTTCCTTCTCAACATTGTCTTGATTGGATTAGTTAATTTTCTATTAAGTTCTATTGGTTTTAATTCTTCTTTTGGAGTATGTACTTTATTTTCATATTCTCGACAAACAGATGAATAGCTTAATGGTAAATTTTTATACCTTCTTTTCTTAAGGTTCTTTCTTAAAGAATCATAATTTTCTGCTCCTTCAATCCATAATTCCCATAACATTTTATTTTCTAATATCTCTTTGGTTATTATAGATTCCATTTTGGGAGGAAGATTAAGTTCTTCTATATTATTGATTCTTGTTGGCGGAAAATAATCATTTCCATTAATGACACTTAGAACTCGAATTCCCTTTTTGTCTCGTCTTGCTAGATATAGGTAGATTTTCATATAGTTTTTTGAATAACTCCTCTAATACTATAGTAGTATAATTATCTGGTGTCGGTCCAAATTGATTAAAAAAATCAAAGAAAGCTTGTTGAGACATCTGTTTTCTATTATCTTTACTCATATACATAAGTATGGTAAAAATAGCATTTAATGATAGAGAAAAATTTGGTCATGTTTTAGTTCCTGCCCATCATTATTCTGTAATAAAAAATAGATACTGCATAGCCTATTTTGGCCCTATGATAGAGTATATCATACAATTAAAGGCTTTATTACCAATTATAGAAAATCAATTTCCAAGATTAGAATTATATTTGGCAATAAGAAATGAATTATTATATCTGATTGAAGATAGACAAAAAGTAATGCTAAAAAGTGAAATACCTGACTTCAAAGATAAAATAGCATACTTTAGAGAAATAAAATCAGATTTTTATAAGCATCCTATACTTACAATATTAGAAGAATCTGATATAAAAATACCCAAAAATTATTTTCCAATTAAAAAAGAACCTAGTATAAAATGTGTCATAGTTACACATGGAATTAACCCTCCTACACAATCATTAAATAAAGAACAAATAAAAAAACTACATGATATGTGCCAAGCAGAGGGGTATCAGGTAGAAATAGATTCTAATATAGAAAATGCTGGGTGGGTTGTAGGAGTAGAAAGTCCTAAATTATATAAAGCTGGTGCGTTGGGCATTCGAACTTCTTTGGTGCCCACAGGAATTGGAACTAAATTATATAAAATGATGTTTGCTAATGGGAATAATGGGAATATCTTACAAGAATTAAGTTCACAAGTATAGATACAACTGAAGATGAAATGTTAGACACTTAACATAAGGGAGTAAAAAATGAGTGTATTTAGAGTAGCATTAAACAACGTAGGCCAAGGTCAACTGGATGTAAATCCTCTTACTGGTCTCCAATTCGACCCAAGCATCCAAAGAACTGTTTATGTCATGGGACCGAATCGTATTAATCGTCTTTTATCGGACGGCGATACGTTCACTGACTGCAACTATTGGAAGCAGTTCTCTGTAGCGGGTGGGGCCGCTGATGATTTGGCGTTCGTAGAATTAGTCTCAGACGATGGAAGTATTTGGGCCGATGGCGCAAGTAGTAACATTGTTGATAGTTCAACATTGACTGGTGCCGCTGGTAGCGTTTACGCAACTGCCGGAAATGAGTGGGATATCGAAGGTGACTATCCCGGCGCTTACGCAGTTTATACCCGTATCATTAACACTGCCGCTTCTGGCACTGTTAGTATCCAATTGAATGATGCCGCAACATTCTCTCTGGATGGCGGAAGTGAAATGGTGTTCGATATTGGCGACCTTTCGGTAACGAAGGTAGCAGTTCAAAACAATGGTTCTGGTGCTGTGGCTTCACCAATCGAAGTTATTGCTTTGGTCAAGTCAGTTTGCAACACTTAAGTCGTATAATGTAAATTATGGGGGAGAGAAAAAGCCCGCTCTTTTGAGCGGGCTTTTTTGCATTCTAAACTATATTAAAACATATGGTTAAACTTTTTCAGAAACGACGCAACAGAAGGCCAAGAACATCTGATTTTAAACCTTTGTCTATAAAGAGATTCAACGAAATAAGAAATAATATCTTAGTAATAAGAAATTTAGGCGGAATCGGAGATATTATTATGCATCGTTATCTCTTTGAAAGTCTTAAAAAAGTAAATGAGGATATAAAAATAACATTTGCATGTCCACAAGAATTCCATGAATTTGTAGATGAACATCCTTATATCGACAAATTAGAGGATAGTGCTAAAATAAATTATTCAGATTACATCATATCTTTTGACACCACAAGATGTTGTCTAAGAACTGAATATTCTACTGCCCCAAAAGTAAAAATGAATCGTCCAGATATATGGGCACAACATTGTGGTGTCAAAATTGATAATTACGATATGTGTTTTGATGTGACAGATGAAAATAAAAAATGGGGAAAAGATAAAATAGAAGAAATAAGAAATGGGACATATGGACCTTCTATTTTGTTTTCTCCACTATCTGTATCTATGGATAGAAGTTTTACAAATGACCAAATAAGGATGATAGTAAAAAATTTGCGTGAAATGGGATATTTTGTATTTGGAACACACCATCTTCCTGTTTTGGTGTTTGAAGAACTTGGTGTTCCATTATTGCAGAAATTACCTCCCAAAAAATGGATATCAATAATTAATGCTGCTGATTATGTGGTAACTGTTGATACAGGCACATTCCATATAGCCGGAGGGCTGAAAAAACCCATGACTGCAATGTTTACGTGGACTGATGGGAAAGTTCGTGGTAATCATTATGATTTTGTCCTGATACAGAATCATCGTGATGATGGGTGGATATGCGGCCCTTGTTGGATGCCTTGTAAAAAATCTAAAGGGCCATATCATCCCTGCTGTACTGAACTATCTGAAGATATGATTATGACAAGCATAGATAAAATGTTAAAGAAATGGCCGTATCAAACTAAGGTAATAATAGATGCCTAGAATAATAAAACCCGAAAAATTGAAAACAGAAATCATTACTAAAAATGGTGAGTGTAAAATAGAACTTACTCTCAATATCAATATAAATTCCGAAGGTGTAAGTGTAACTGCTAACGGAAAAAAAGCTAAAGATAAAAAATATATTGATGAAGGAGAAGATAAGGTAAATTGGGCCATACCTGAATTTGACAGTGAAAAAATAAACTTTGGCAAAAAATAAATTGGAGAATAATATGGCTGGAATAGGTTTTGATTGTGGGACTTACAATTTAGTTTGTTGCAAACGCAACGACAAAAATGAATTAGAATATAAAAGAGAAGTAAATGCTTTCATCGAAATGCCTATAGAAAATAGGTTTGTTTTTAACATGATGAAAGATGCTGGGGTTCCTCTTATTGAAAGAGCGGACGCTGGTGTTGCATACGCCTTGGGTGAAGCGGCAGTTAACATTGCTTATACAATGAACAATGTCGAGCTAAAAAGGCCGATGAAGGATGGGTGTCTAAATCCAAAAGAAAAATATGCTCAGCAAATTATGAGTATCATGATGCATAGTCTTATAGATACATCCAGTAATGGAGAACCTGTTTATTACAGTGTTCCTGCGAATGCAATTAATGAAGAGACGGATTCGGATTATCACGGAAAAGTATTAGAAGCTATATTTAAAGCTTTTAAAGATGACGACGACAACAAGGTTGAACCAGCCCCTATTAATGAAGGTTTGGCATTAGTATATTCTGAATTAAAGAAAAAAGCTTATACCGGATTGGGAATTAGTTTTGGAGCAGGAATGGTAAATGTTTGTTTTGCAAACAGTGGATTCCCGGTGTTTGAGTTCTCGGTTGTCAATAGTGGCGATTGGATTGACAAGATGGCTGCTAAGGCAACTGGAGAATCAGCTACTTTTATCAATCAAGAGAAATTAAAATTAGATTTGAAAAAAGATTCAGATTCATTAGTTCAACGGGCAATTAAGGCCCAGTATGAAATTATGGTACAAAAAACCGTAACAGAAATAAAAAGAGGATTAGAAGAATCTGATAACAAAGCAAGAAATCCCGGTCATCCCATCGACATAGTAATTTCTGGTGGGAGTAGTTCTCCAAATGGTTTTAAGGAATTGTTTTCTGATATTGTCAAGAAAGCACATTTGCCAATTGATGTGGGAGAAATTATAAGGCCAAAAGACCCTCTTTATTCTGTGGCTCGTGGATGCTTATTTGCCGCAGAAATGTCAATGCAATAAAAAAATATAAGTAAAATTCGTAATCAATAAACAACGAAAGAAGGAAAGAATGGACGCAATTCAAAAAGAAGTATGTGATTTAGGTGCGGGAGCATATATGCTAATGCATGGTTACAAAGTAATTGGCCGTAGAGGTCGTTGTATCATTTTTGAAGTAGAACAAAGTGCAAACGATGAGTTTGAACAAAAACAGCTTGAATATCTGTCTAGCGAATTTCACAGATTTGATTCTTGTTTAATGTCGCTAAAGAAGATTAATGAGTACATGCCCAAGTGAACTTCATAGATTTATAATAATTAGGAATTAAAAAAGTAGTTGGAAATTTCCAACTACTTTTTTAAATAACGAGTACATGCCCAAGTGACATAACCAAAGTAATTTTATTTTCTTTATAAAAATAAAAAATATTTTGGTTAAATCCAACTCTGATAAAGAAAATGCTTTGATGACTATATATCTATAATGACACAGCACAACACAATCATAGAAGAATCAGACCAAGCATTTGAGCAGTTGAAAAGGGATGTTGACCAAATTATATCTTCTTTTCAAAAAAGGCTTGTTAATTCAGTAACAAATGTTGTTTCTCGTGCCATACAATATGCCAAGGAAACGCCGCAGGGGGGTCCACAAGGGACTCAACAGCAACCAATGCAGGCTGGGCGACCTAAGTCTCTTCCTTGGTTTAAATACGGAATACGTGGATTTTTAAACAAACTCTGGCATGGAGATAGTCCAAGTAATCCAAACTACCAATCCGAAAGTATGACACTTGAATCATATATTCGTCTGGAAGAAGAAGTAGATGGTGCCGCAGACATAATTATAAGAGAAATGTTATGTGAAGTGGGTACAACAGATGCCGACGTTCAATCCGGTTGGATGGATATATTTAAAGATTTTAGAGATGAATTATTTACTGCAATACAACAACATTTAACGACTCGATATACCCCCCGCCAGCGGCGTAGAGCAACTGATTCCCCTGATTTCACCCCTGATTCCACCTCTGCTGTCGGCACTCAGGAGCCACAACCAGAGCCAAAAAAGATGGTAAAATCTCCTAAAAATCCTGAACCAACGGATGAAGAAAAAGAAGAATCAAGGGATTGGTGGAACCGATTTGGGCAACCAGCACTTGATAACATAGAGAATACCGAAATAAAAAGAATAAAAAAATTATTAGATACACATAGTCGGCAGAGAAAAACCTATAGAAGAATATTTGTAGGAAAGAGAACTGAAGCAGAGGAAATTATGAAAAAAGTAGATTTAGACCCAAATAATCCAGAAGAAATTAAATTAATATGGCCACGTCACTTAAATGTACCAATAAGAGATAAAGAGACAAAAAGTGCAGCACCTCTATATCGCCGTGAATCGGAAGACCATAAAGCTGCTATGAAAATATTGGAGGGTGCAAAACCAAGTACAATGGCTAATTATTATAAAATATTATTAGAGTCCAGACGATAATCCTTCAGATATCTTATCTAAATTTTCCACATCTACATATTGACCATCCTTTAGAGCAGGGATGGTCTTTATTTTTTCTTTATATTCAGATTTGATGTTTTCTATTACCTCGGCGTCATTTTCATCTTCTGGGTCTAGTAATTCTTCCTGAGCTATACCTATCATATTGGGCCATGGGAAAAAGGAAGATAATCCTGTTGTTGGTTGTGTCGTGTACAGGCCGTCATCATCAATGTCTTCTATAAGCCCCATGAAATAAGTATACAGAGGCTTGGGATATGTTGTTGGGTTTTCAGTTTTATAGTCTCTATTTGTTGGAGTTGTAAATATGGTGCATATTTTACCAATAAATTTTTTTTTAAGTTTTTCTATATCCATAGAATTAATATAGTAATGGCTGTAATTAATAAAAAACATGAGGACGTTATATTAATACGTTATTTAAATGGCGAAAGTCCTCAAGATATTTCTAATGATTTAGGGTATAAGAGAACAACTATAAAAGAATTTGTTAGAAGAAAAGGTTGTATAAGAAGCATGTCAGAAGCATCCTCGTTAGCTATAAAAAAAGGGAAAAAAGAGGCTTTTTTAGCTGTTGGACCAGAAGTAAGAAAAAGAAATAGATTTAACCCAAAAAAAGCTCCGTGGAAAGGATGTCCAACTAAACATCCTAGATGGATTAACGATAGAACTAAATTAAAACAAAGAAGATTTAACACTGAAGAAAAACATTTTATAAAAGAATTGCTTAAAGAACAAAATTTTATATGTCAACTAACCGGAGTAAATGGAACATTATCGGGTCACCATATAAAACCTGTGTGGAAATACCCCGAATCACAATTCGATAAAAATAACATAATAGTTATTTTAAAAAAAATACATTTAGATTTCCATAAAAAATATGGTTTAAAAAGTGATGAAACTGATTGGGAATCATATGTTAAAAAAGGAGAATATAATGCCATTTCGTAGCAAATCTCAAGTTAGAGCATGTTTCGCAAAGAAAGACCCAAATTGGGATTGTCATCAATGGGCCGATGAAACATCAGACATCAAATCTCTTCCAGAAAAAAAGAAAAAGAAAAAGAAATTTTCAGAATGGCTCAATGAAGAAGTAAATCGTACTGAATTACAAAATACTTTACTACGAGATTTAGTTAAAGAGATTCTGGATTATGTAAATACGGTTATAGATGAAAGTCGTACAGGAAAAAGTTCTATGTCTCAAATGGCTAAAGCTCAAATGGCACATAATATTAAAATACGTATTGATAGCAAAATGGTCACAATTGACCCATAATCACTCTTTAAGTTCCATCATTAAAGAATCAAATTTCTTTTCGTAGGTCATCAGGTAACCCACAAGAATTCTAGCACCTTTTTTCACCAGCATTTCATTCCAATCTTTATACTTTGGTGGTGGTTTTACATATCCCACTTTTCCTTCGAACCCATGTGATTCAAAGTATGCACCAATTTTCTTCATTGCTCTTTTTCCCGCCTTATCATTATCCAGTGCAATTACAGGTTGATACTTTCTCATTAAATAGAATTGTGTATCATGGATTTCTTTTCCACCCAGTGCAACGCCATTTAGTCCTGCTATACAGATTGCATATGCATCAAATTCGCCTTCGGTGAGATAAATCTTAGAACCATTTTCAGCCCACTGAGGCATATAAATTACATCTTCTTTAGATATTCCAGTTTTTTTATCTGGACCCATATATTTCACAATATCTTTTGATTTCCCAAGATATCTTCCATTGAAGTATATTAATTTTCCATTTCTGTCGTAATAAGGGATGATAATTCTATTCTTATATTTGCCTCCGACACATACGAAGAATTTATCTATAGGAAGCTTTCTTTCTTTAAGATGAATTTCTGCCTCATTTCTGAAGTAATCTCCAGAAGGTAAATCCTGAATACGATACGTCATTTCGGGAAGACTTATTTTATCTTCTTCTGGATTAGTTTCTACTATAATTTTGTGGCTCTTACTTTTACCACGGACCATTTCATCAACTTGTTTTTCTAATCCTGCGAAGGTCAAGTCGTATCCTTCTAGGATTTCCATAGCCTCATCATAAGGGCAATTGTCAATCTGCATAACAAGGGAAACTAGACTTCCTTTGTTATCTGTTTTCCAGCAATGATAAACACCATTGGCTCTTTCTTTTTTTCCTCCTTTAGTGTTGCACCACATATGGTGTTTATAATCTTCAGCGAAAATAGAGTTGACTCTTACCTCATCGCCCTTAATGACGACATCGCCAAATCTACTCTCTGCCCATTCAACAAATTTATCATGATTAATCATCTGTCGTATTCTACCATTTTTGTTTAATTTTCTCAATAACATTATGTTTTTAATCATTTTAAAAATTTTATAAAAATATAATTGAAATAAATAACAAAATATAGTAAAATAAAAAAATGAATATTACAGCTATTAGTGTTTCGAGAAAAGGCGTTTGGGATACTTGCACCCAGCAATACCGCTATAAATACCACCTAAAAATTCCCCCACCGAGGCCAGAACCATTTTATTTTACATATGGTAAAATTGTTCATAAAATTGCAGAAGAATTTGTTTTAAGAAAAGGAAAAACAGCCCTTGGAAAAGTAGCCTTATTAGTACTTGAAGGAAAAATTCCTATGGACGCATATAATGGAGAATCTTTTTTTGCTCCTCCTCTTCCTGCTGCGTATAAAAAAAGATTGCCGGGACATATAGAAGCTATTGCCAAAATAACAAAGCAATTAGGGACAAGTGGCATAGCAGAATACGAATTTCTATATGATTTGGACCCACCAAATAAGAAATTTGTAAGAGGGTTTATTGACCGAATTATCAAGAAAAAAGATAATTATTTTATATTAGATTATAAAACAAGCAAAAAAGGCATATACAGAAAAACCAGAAGCAATATCACATCTGATTTGCAATTGAGAGCGTATGCACGGGTTATACAAAGAGAGAACGATGTCCCCGCAAAAAATATTCATGCTGGTTTGTATTACTTAGAAGGTGCAGAATTAGTTGGGGCAAGATTTACCGACAAATCTCTCATGAAAGCTGAAGAATCATTATTGTATACATATAAACAAATAGAAAACACCCCAGAAGATAAAGCATGGGGAAATGTTGGTCGTCATTGTAGGCGATGCGACTACGTAAATAGATGTCCTTTTCATAGATTAACTTAGGTCAAAATATGCTCACAATAGCAATATCCCATAATATATTTCTTACTCAGAACGAATTAGTTAGCCTTTCAATCGGAGAACCAGTAGAAACAATCGGCGTTAGTCTTCCTGTGTGGTTTTTTAGAGGTAATACATCTGAACCCGCACAGGAAGTATTCTGTGAATATAAGTTAACAAATATAAAGGAAGATTATCCTGTCACTATTTTCGCAAAGGGTTACAGAATCAATTTACCTCAAATTCCTGCTGTATTAAGCAAGTTGAAAAAACCTTCTAGAGAACGATGGAAAGAAATGACTATTTCTGAGAAGGAAGATTGGAGGCAGGAAAATCCAATATCTGTAACAGGAGAGGATTTGTTAGATTTAGATGAAGAAAATCCTTTTCATTTTAAAAAATACAACAAAATAAAAGAGGGAGATAGACGAATGAATTGCATTCATGCTATAGAAATAAGTACGTTTGAATTATTAAACAAATCTCTTACTTTTTAGGGGACATCAAACAAAGAAAGGCCCATTTCAAGAAGTAACTGTTCTCCTACTCCTACTGATATTTCAGCACCCCCACTCAAAGCTACAGAGGAAATAAGACTTCCAGTACCATCTGGTTCATCAGTAAGGAATAAATTCCTAATTGGACCCCATCCTCCGGTGATGGATGCAGCAAAGGCAATCACTGGACTTTCGGCACGATAGTGACCTGCGTTCAGAACAACAGAAAATTGACCTAATGATGCTGCATCTTGTCTAACATATCCATTTGTTGATGGTTCGTTTTCTAAAGAAGCCATAGTATCAGCAGCAGCTATAGTAGCTCTGTTATCTAATCCAAAATAATAGAAATCAGGAATAAAAGTATTATCTTGTCCCCCGGCGAATACGGCATTTAAAATAAATAGTTCTCCATCCAAATGAAGGGTGTTATGTATATTGGAACTCTCCCAGAGAACTTCACCTATTTTTGACAAATGCTGTATTTTTTTAATTTTAATTAAACCACGCCAGTCTTTTTTCATAATTGATTCCTCTATCAGTATATATCATAGTATGATATCTTTTAGAAAATGGTTAGAATTAGTTGATTCAGGTCCGTTCGAACCCGAGAACAGGATAGTTACCGCTATGAATGTCGCTTCGGGTCCGGGTTCTTCAGAGCTTCCTCCTACAAGAAAAAGTAAACATTGTATGAAAAAGAAGATGAAGAAGAAGCAGAAAAAATAATTACCACTTATTATCTACTTCGTCTTGATTATAATCATCTTCTTCCTCTATTTCGTCATCATCACTATAATGCCAGTCTCCATCACTAGGATAAAATGACCATCTTTCTTCTTCTTCTTTATTCTTATCTTCTTCTTCTTCATTTTTTTCGAATTCATTTTCCCAATCATCCTCCATTAAGTCTTCATCATCTGTCCACTTTTTCTTCTTTTTTCGTGGATGGTCTTCTTGCAACATAAATCTCCTTAATCAATAAAATTTCTTAATAATTTTCCATTTTTCACTGTCCACATTTTTCTGCGGCCTACTTTTTTGTTTTCTTGTTGTATGCTTATTGCAGAGTCTATGGCAGATTGAATAATTTCTTGTTCGTCTACGTATGTTTCTTCAATGACTTTTCCTTCTGAATCAAATTCATATCCTATATCTGTAGGGACTTCAATTTGAGCGTTTAGGAATGGGTTGTCCGATGTTAATGCGGTTATTGCGTAGTCTGCTGGTTTAATTGTTCTTTTATTGTTTATTCGTAAAAAACATCTTGGTTTATCTTCAAAAATATCATCTTCTTTTTTAAGGCACATCTTTACATCATCAAGAGATTTAGATGATGTTGATAATAATCCTATAATATTTGTACTAAGTATTTTTCGTTCTATAAAAACATCTTTTATTATTTTATAATATCCTTTATTATCTAATTTAGAAGCATAAATCATATTTTCTGCAATTGATTTTGTAAATCTTACAGTTTTTGGTGCTTGAACGACGGCTTTTAACAAATATTTACAAGCAACATCTTTAGCATGATGAAGCATAAGTGTTTTATTTTTTTTAGGAGTTTTTGTTTTCATATCTTCGAAAATACGAATCATAATTTCATACCAAGCACCAGCGAAAACTCTGCCGAAGCTATGACTTTCGTTAGCCAATATTGCGTATGGTGCTTTTCGAGGCAATTTTTTAGGAGTAATATACCCGAATATATTCGTAACATCACGAAGAGAATCTAAATTTCCTTTTTGTTTATTAGTGATATTAAATGCTATAGCGCCCACTTCTTCTGCGAGTTTAGAAATAACGTTACTTTTCATCATGTTGCCATTAGTTTCTGAAAGAGCTTTGGAAAGTACTTCTTCATGTTGCATAATAGAAATTATTGCAGTTATGTCTGCGAATGCCTCATGAAAAGCTTGAACTTCTACCGCTGGCTGATTCCATAAATCAGGTCTTAATAAGTCAAGAATAGCATGGCCTAATTCATGAGCCACTATATCTGATGAGTCAGATGTATATACTGTTTTTTTTGTCGAAGGATTCTTGGTATAAAAGAAACTAAGGTCATGTCTGCTATAATATGCATTGAGTTTTTGGCCAGCCAATGGGTTAATTTTCAAACAATTAGTAGCGGCCCACTTTTCAAGTGGTTTTATATTGAGTAACATTTTGTTAAAATAATTCAAACAATTTATCAATGTGATATAACAACTAGAACTATGAAATCTAGAAGAAGTTATCTCAGTTGGTTTATAATCATATTCGATATTTATACACAAATAATTTGGCGGAGGGGGAATTGATATTTTTTTCAATAAAGATTTATCACTCGGGTCATTTAAAAAATAATATGTTTTTTCTTCACTCATAATCTTACTCATTTAAGTTTAGGTATCATCGAGGATATATATTTTTAGTAATTAAAAATGAACGAAAAAGAAGAAAGAATTAAAGAGCAACGAACTATTGAAGCTGCCCATAAAAACCTAAGTGGGTTGGGCGGTAAGTTTGGTATGATTTTACAGGGGTTTGGACAACCTATCATTGCACAAGGTGGTGTAAGTTTGTATGATATAGGAGACCCTTATGAAAATGAAAAAGACCTTGCGGGAAGCCCAGAAGAAATGCAGGGACAAATACCGTATTTTGATTCTAAGACAGGAGAAGAGCCTATTGGAGGGGCATGGAGAGAGGATAGAGAGTATTTAAAAGAACCATATGGTGCTCACAAGATTGGACATGCTTTCGATGGATTGAGTAAAGGAATCCACATCGAAATCAAGTATATGATTGACAACAATGAGTTAACTGTATATCATAAGGGCTACTTAGTGTATAAGGAAGTAGCAGGCGATTTATTAGCCTTCTCTCCCAATGGTGAATGGGAGAAACAGGTAGATAGATTATTCGAATCGGCAAAAAAGATAAGTACGAAAAAAAGTAAGGAATCCCAGAAAGAAAAGGTTGCGAACGCTATGAGAAAGAAAGATAGTTGGTGGCAAACGATTAAAACAAAATGGGGTTTATAATGACAGAAGATGAAAAAAGAATTCAAAGAATAGAAATACTAGTCGCAGAATTTCCTAATCTAAAGGGACATCCTCTAGACAATGCCTTTCGTTTAATCTCAGCCTTAAAAATTCCACCTCTTACTTATCGTATTACACCGTGTCCAGCTATGTCTTCAGAAGAAGAGCCGTGGTATAGTGCCAAGGTGGATGAACTTCCATTTGGTTATTGGAGTAGTGGTTGGAAAATTGTTCAAAGAGAAATGGTAGGATTTGGCAGTAACAAGGAAGAAGCTAAAGCATCTCTAGATGATGTGATATCTAAACATTATTCTATAAAAATAAAAATGGCTTCTGAAGGAGTATTGGACCCAATAGACCTAGAAGAATTTGATGTTGAACATGGTTTAAAAGAAAAAATCACTTTTTCTGCTCAGGTATTATTTAACGTAGGATTGGGTCCAGAATTCTATGATATACCTCATATAGAAGCAGTCAGTGTTGATGATGCAAAAACTGAAGCCACTAAATTAGCAAACAAAAAACTTGGTGATGGTAAGTGGTTAGAAGTTAAAGTAAAACCAATTATTTCCTCTACCGTATTCCCGGCTTCGGGTAAGAACTTTTTTTGATTGTGGTTTTTATTGTTACTTCATTTTCTACGGGTTCAAAATCTGCAATTCTTTAATTCCTTTTATGGTGTTACTAAATCACCTACCGTAAGAGTGTATGGTTCTTCCGTTGTTTGTGTTGGCTGAAGGTTGGTATCAGCATTCCCCGCATACGCATAGGTAATTTTTCTTCCTAAATCTCCCACAACTGCACCTGCGGGATATTCTATAATTTCTTCTATTCTTTCAATTGTTAATGCTCCAGTTGTGCTTGTTAAAGTTATCTTTTGGAAATTAAAGATTCCTGAACGTCCCTCTAACAACTGATAATCATCTTGGGTTACAGTAGAATCAAAGTTTAAAGCAATACCTCTAAAATTAACGGCATCATTAATAACAGCAGAATCAACGGCATTTCCTGTATCTAAAGGAACCATCATTCCTGTAGAATCATCGAAATCATCCCATTCATTTACCCCATGTCTGCTGAAATAGGTTGGTAATTCCGCTACGCCTGCTCGTGCATTAAATCCCAGAACTTCTTCTGCTCTCCCGTTTACAATATAAAATTTCATTCTTGTTGGGTCAAAATTAGAACGTATCATGACTCTTCTATTGCCTACTGGTGGTGCTATACCACCCTCACCAGTTTCGCTTTGAATACTAGCCGTGAACATTGGAGCAAACGTGACATCTGAATTTAACGCAGCAACTACTTCATCTGCGGTTGTGGCGTTTAAAAGAAGAGTAGGTGCTGTCCCTGTAACATTCATCTCTGCCCATTGTCGTATATTAGTATTGAAAGCAGTGCATATTCGTAATGACGATTCGGGATTTCCATCTGCATCATTACCCGTAAAATCATATGCTGGAAGGTTCCAAGACACAACTATGGATTCACCTCTTCCGGCATTTCTAGGGCATTTAAATGTAAGGCTGTACTGGCGGTCGCCTAGTACCCAATTGCCTAGATATTCTTCAAAAAATGGATTTTGGAACCAACTCATATTTACCTCTCATTTCGTTTTATTCTATAAAAAAGGGTTACTCTAATATCTATCTATTAGAGTAACCCTTTTTTTTAAGTTTGCCTTATTTTTTACACACCATCTTTTATCAAATTAACTAAACTGCTACGTACAAGAGTCGTTTCGTTGAGCTTATTAAGAGGGGTCTTCGTCCTAAGAGTTCTTCGGAGGTCAATTTGGTCGATATTGGCAATTTTATCACGTCTGTATGTTCTGATTGGTGCTGTTTTATATGAGCGAGTACGAGTGCCTTCTCGCATTTCATATCCACGAATATAACCTTGTGTGGATTCAATAAGTAAAACAGTACGTCTTACAGGGTGGGTGTGCTTTCTACCTTGGTAAAAGAAACGTGCTACGGGCATGTTTCTCACGACTGGATAATCTTTCTTTGCATTCATGCTTTCTTTCTCCTAAGTTAAAGTTTTTAGTATATCTTTTGCATGTTGTATGTCACAGAGGCGATAACTTCCATAATTTTCATCAAAAAGTTCTACTTTATGTAACATGTGATTGTATATTATATCAGGAATTGATTTAATTTGCAATTGAAATTCTGGCATTTCATGCTCTGCCATAATAAAATAATTATTTTTATTTGAATCTTTGAAGAAATCTACTTCCCAAATTCCAGCTTCGTGTTCTATGTGATATCGAGTTTTTATAAGTTGTGAGTTAAAGCTGGGTAAAAGTTGATTAAAATCTCTAGCGTCTATTTCTTTTTCTATTTCTACTATTCGATAGCCATTATTTGATTTTACTTTGTGTTTAAAACAAAAAACATATTTTTTATAATTATTTATTTTTGTTTTTCTTATTCGTACAATGTATCCATTGGTATCGAGATATGCTTGCTGTATGTTCAAAACACAACTAGATTGAGCTAGAAATTCTTCTTCGGAGGTATCAGGCAATAAGACTATTTTCTTTTCGTTTTCTGTCGGCATTTTTATCAATCCAATATCTTTCTAGGGCTATTTGGGTGCATCTTTCTTGAAATTGAGCACCAGTATCGCCCGCTCCATTTTTTGCTATTTCGTTTATATGTTCTGGAGAATCTTTTAAGATTCTTCCAGCTATCTTCAAACGGCATTCTTCTGTAAGTTCTTTTAATTCTAGTGCTCTGTCTATTCTTCCAGGGCGAGTTGAAATCATAGTGCCATTAGCAGCTTTATCTTTTCTAGGAACACCCAATGCCGTATCAATATCTTCTATTTTGTTCGTTGTCACTACTAACATCACTCCATCACAATTTTCTATACCGCCTATGCAATTTAACAAACAATCGAATGTTAACCCTCCCCCATATTCTCCAAGTCTATTCTCTCTTCCATCAAACACAGCATCTATATCTTCCATAAGAGCGATACATGGAGTATGACTTTTCATTAATTTCCATTTTTCTATTAATTCTTCATTAGACATCGTAGAAAGGTCGAATGAATATATTGGTAAATCTAAATCATAAGCAACTGCTCGTACAAGAGAAGTTTTTCCTGTGTTGTGAGAAACTATTCCGTTAGAATAATATTTATGTTCAGGGCTTTTTACCTCAAAATCGAACGTATCATATATTCCTATATATTCTTTTGCCACTATGTCTTCTTCGCCATCGTTTGTCAACACAGAACTGTCCGAGACATTAATATCTTCTATTTTTTCCCATCCTAATTTTGTTTCAACATAATGGTCATTAGATGCCCCTAGTGTTCTTCCTGTTTCTGTACGTAATATGAAACACTCTTTATTTGTTTTCTTAACTAAATCTCCAAGTTCAACCCAACCTTGAGGTGTATCTATTTCGTAAATGCCACCTTTTTCAGCTAATTGAAAAAATTCTTCTATTGTTAATTCTTTTTCTTCAGTTTGCATTTTAGTTCTTTCATTTTTTCTTCATATCTCTTAATGAATTTTATTTTTCCTGAATCATAAAGCGATATTATCTGTTCAGTAGATAAAGATTTAACATCCACCATTCTATATTCATAACCTTTATTTTTGCAAAATTCTATGTTTGCCATTATTATGCTTTTTTCTTATTTTTATTTTTGTATCAGCTAACACACACCCCGGATTACCCCATAATAGCCAGCCTCTACGCCATTGGATTTGTTTTTCTTTATACCAATCTTCAGACTCTTTCCATTTTTTGGCTTCGTTAACGAATTCTTCTACTTCTGGAGGAAAGGCAAGTATTTCGAAAGCAGACTCGTTCGAAAAGACTTCTGTACCTATTTCTTGAATTCCCCATTTAAGAAGTCTTCTATCGCCAAGAACAAAACTATCTTGATTGCCTGCCGCTTCGATGACTTGAGGCATACCTTGGTCATTGTTATCAGTATGTCTTCTTTTGATAATAGACCCAGACCCAGCCAAACGTCTTATTCTGAATCTTTCTTTAACTCCATTTTTTGTTTTTTCATTAGCAAAATTAATGGCATTAATTATAAATTGGTCTATGTTAATTGTACCACGAATATAAGTGACATTAATCATCCCATATGGTTCATTTTCATTTCCTTTAATAGGAGGCCCGACAAGAACAGGACGCCACCCTTTAAGAAAAATAGAACTTCTTCTTGATAACTCTTCATATCCTATTCTTTCTGTTCTTCTATTTGGTTTAACATATTCAAAATAAGAACCAAATGTCTTTCCGCCCATAGGTAAACGACGAAGGTTCTCTGAGCAATATGAAACGATTGCATTAGGCATTTGGCCGTCTACCTTTATCGTAACAACAAATAAACTAAATATTTTTGCAACAAAATGTCTTATATATCTCCAACATCCAGCAATAATACCGATTGCTGCTCCACCTGCAAGCATCATAGGAACTTCCATAAAAAACCTTTCTTTAAATCTAAAGTAATCATAACATAACTAAATTAAAGATACCAGCATATTTTAAATTAAAACATAATAAATAATGTGGAGAACGAAATGGATGATATACAGAAAATGGATGAAATAAGCCAATTAGACTCAATGAGTCATGAAAAGAAGAAAGAAGTTGCAGTACCCAAAGATAAATTCGATTTATTTTACAAAGAATTCGAATATGTTGAAGATATTGTTGAAACAGATGAGTGGAAAGAAATATATTCTAATTATTATGACTTCGACAAATCTGAATTAGGTATAAAAATAAATGAATCTGAATATGATATTGAGTCATATGATAGCGAAAAGCAAATATCAGAAATTATAAAATGCGTCAATAGCTTTTCATATTTCTGCCACAAATACGTAAAAATTAATCACCCAATTCATGGTTTGATTCCATTCAAATTATATGCTTATCAAAAGAGAGTGATTGATGAATACACAAGTAATAGATTCAACATCCTTAGTAAATTCCGTCAAGGAGGTCTAACAACCACATCAGTACTATGGTCTATGTGGAGATGTTTATTCCAAGTTGACCAACAAATCATGGTTATGTCTAAAACTGACCGTGAAGCCATAGCTGCTGGAGAAATTGTAAAAAGAGCTTTGGAACACTTGCCCGAATGGTTGATGTGCAAAATGGGCAAAAATAATGACCATGAAAAAGAATTTAAAGCAACAGGTTCTAGGCTTTCATTCTACACACCTGAAGCTGCTCGTGGTAAATCTTGTACTTTACTAATTATTGATGAAGCAGCATTTATCCCGTATATGGAAAAACACTGGAAGTCCATGTATCCAGTTATTGCAACTGGTGGTGCTTGCTGTGTTGTTTCAACAGTGAATGGTCTTGGTAATTGGTATGAAGAAATATATCATGAAGCAGAAAATAATAAAAATCCATTTAATGTAATTGATTTAGATTTCTGGGAACACCCAGAATATAATGACCCTGAATGGGTTAAGAATACAAGAGCAAATTTAGGAGAAAAAGGTTGGCAGCAAGAAGTACTTCGTTCATTCTTAGGGTCAGGTGAAACCTATATATCTCCAAATATCATAGCAAAATTAGACAAAGAAACTAGAGATAGAAAGCCATTAAGAGCGTTGTTTGAAAAATGGAAAGGCGTTGGAAGAGATAAAGATAAAGTTCTTGGAGTAGGCGCTTTTTGGGTGTTTCAAGAACCAATTGAGGGACACGAATATATTATAGGAGTTGATTGCGCCGAAGGTGTCGGAGAAGGTGGAGACTATAGTGTGTTCCAAGTTTTAGACCAAGCTACCTTAGAACAAGTTGCAGAGTTTTATAGCAACACAGTTCCACCCCATGAATTTTCTCAAATTTTAAATGAAACAGGATATCTTTACAATACAGCATTAATCGTTGTAGAAAATTTAGGAATAGGTTCCGCAATAATTAATTCATTAATTCATGATTTATCTTATGAAAATATATTTTATGGTGGAACAAGGGGCAAGCAACAACAGCCCGGAATAAAAACAAATAAAAGTAATAGGCCCGTTATTTTAGAAACATTACAGAATCGACTTATCAATAATGTGTTAAAAATAAACAGCCATAGATTTGTTGATGAATTAAAAACCTTTATTTTTAATGCAACACGAAAAGCAGCCGAAGCACAAAAAGGAAAACATGATGACGCTATAATGGCATTAAGTTTTGCTATACACGTTAGAGATTTGCAAATGCGTGATGTTCCGGTAGGCGCTGATGTTCCAGCCGAAATGATTAATATATTCAAAAGTGAAGTATACGAAGAAATAAGACAAGAAGTTAAAAGAGGGGCACCAGAAGATTGGCTTTCAGATGAAGATGAAGAACCAATCTTTATTCCTAATGATGATGTACTGTCTCCTGTTTTGTTTGATATAAATAGACCTAAAGACGCCCTCCTCAAGGAATTTGGCTGGATGATAAATTGGTTATTTTTGGGTCTATGTATGATGTGATAAATTAGTTATTTTCGGATGGTAACATACTACATAATAATATGATAACCAAACAAGAATTAGAATACTTATATTTAAAAGAAAATAAAACATTAAAAACAATTGCTAAGATAAAAAATTGTTCCTATGGTAAAATTCATAAACATATGGAAAAATATCAAATACCTCGGAGAAAGGGAGGGTTTAAAAAAGGAATTAAATTTAGCGAAAAACATAAACAAAATATAAGCCTATCAAAAACTGGTTCGCTTCATCCAAATTTCGGAAAAAAATGTTTTCATTCCAAAAGATATTGGTATGTATGCCCAAATGGAGAAACTGTTTCTATGAGAAGTCGATGGGAAGTGGCATATGCGAAATATCTTGATAAAAACAAAATACAATGGTCTTATGAGCCTGAAACATTTATTCTCAAAAGTGGAACAGCTTACACTCCAGACTTCTTGATTCTTAAAACAAATACTTATGTAGAAATTAAGGGATGGTTAAAAGATTCTGACATCGTAAAAATGAAAGAATTTCAAAAAGAAAATAAATTATTGATATTACAAAAAAAACAATTAGAAGAATTAGGTGTTGATTTAAAAAAAAGTTTTATTGGTGCCCCAAGACCTATGAAAAAATGCATTCAATGCAATGATTTGTTTTTTAGAAAATCAAAAGAACAAAAATTTTGTTGTAATAAATGTAAAAATAAATGGTTAGCAAATAACAAAAAAATAAAAACAAAAAAATGTATTCAAACTAATAGGATAAAAAGAAAATATTCATTGTCACAAAAAGGCGAATTAAACAATAATAGTAAAATAACAGAATCCGATGCTATTGAAATTATATCAATGAGAAAAAAAGGAAAAACTCTAAAAGAAATATCAATTAAGAAGAATACAAGTATAGGTAATGTTGGCAATATAATTAAAGGAAGGTCTTGGAAATATTTGCCAAGATAAACAAAAAATGAGAACATTTTCTAAATTCGTAGAAGGTCAAGAAATCAGACTTTGGGTAGATGATTTACGTGACCCTAAAGAAAGCGATGCTAAAAGAAAAGGTGCATCTGGAAATGAGGTGTGGGTTAAAACTTCTGATGAAGCTAACAGAATTTTGGCCACAGGAAATGTTATAAGTATATCCTTAGATGGAGATTTGGGGATAGACGAAAATGGAAGTGATTTATCCGGTACAGAGGTAAGTAAATTTATTCAGAAATTAGCCTTCAATAATCAAATACCAAGATTGCAATGGGCTATTCATACAGATAATGGTGGTAAATTCAAATCTATGACAATGGATTTGACAAGAGCAGATGATTTTTGGGATAGACATGAGCAAGAATAGTAGAAAAAATGAATCAATTAATCTTTTAAGACGTGCGGTTACATTATTACCTAATGAGAAAGCAAAACGTCATGTAAATAATGCCTTGGCCGAATTATACAAAAGTGACAAAAAGAAAAATAAAAAAATGGAACAAGAAACTGTTGAGCAAAAGTGGAAAGAAGATTTGAAGAACCGACTTGTAAATCCTTTAGATGGTAGAAGAACATTAGATACCATAGAAGCCATGATAGAAACAGAAAAAGCTAAAGCAGAATTAAAGAAAGAACAATCAAAGAAAGAAAAGAATAACACAGACACAGATGAGTTAACTCTCACAGATTTAACTCTTTTTGATTAAACTTAATAATAATCAACTACTCTAATATATAAAGAGAAGATTATAGGAAACAATATATGCCTTTTTGGTCTGATTTATACAAACTGTGGACTTACGCTTTTGAGAAAGACCCTCTTTCAAGAAGAACAGATGACTCTGGAATTTCCGGTGCTGGTGTTACTCAGCCTGAAGCTATTCCAGATATTCGTCAAGATGGAAGTTTTTGGGGTGGTGGTAAAGGTCTAGTCCGTCTTAGAGATACTAACGATTTTATTGACCTGTCAACTGTTTCAAACAGAAAAAGTCGATACAAAGAATACGAGAGACTTAGAAATGTTCCTGAAATAGAAACCGCTATGACCGTTTTTGCTGATGAAGCTTGCCTTGCAGGAGCGACTAAAATAGCTACGGTTGCTGAAGGATTAGTTTCTATCAGGAAATTAGCTGAAACCAAAACAGAACCATTTTTAGTCTACTGCTGGGATTTTGAAAAAAATGATTACACAATAGGGTGGGCTTATGACCCACGCTATGTTAAGACAGATAAAACAATTAAAATCACATTAGATAATGGGAGATTTTTCACCTGTACTCCAGACCATCGTGTTTTAAAAAGGAATGGACAATTTATAGAAGCAGGAGAAATAACAGAAGGTACAGAATTAATGCCCTTCTACAGAATCCCTGCCAATTATGAAAAGACCCAAATAAAAACAAAACAATTCCCAAGAATATTTACATTCACAGATGGTTGGAAACATGAAAGACAATTCATTGATGAATGGAGATTGGGGCGTCGTATTGAAAAATATAGCAAAGTAAATGAGGCTTGTCGAGCTTTAGCGGCTGGATTAAGCACAAGAAAAATAGCTAAAATAATGGGCCATCAGTGGTTCAGCATAGATTCATGGATAGCTAAAGAAGGATTTTCTACTTCTGAGGTAAAATGGCTTGGCAAAAAAGAAGATGTAAGACGTGTTATCGGGGTTCACAAAGAACGTACTGAAGACGTATACGATTTATCCGTAGAAAAACATATGAACTTCTGCGGCGACTCTTGTATTTTTCATAATTGTCAAAGAGGAGATAATAACCACGTATTTGATATTATTGTTAAAGATGATGATGTCAAAAAAGAATTAGGTTTCTTATTCTTCCACAGAAAAATGTTGAATATGGATAGAAGGATTTGGAGTAGGTCAAAAAATCTATTCATTATGGGAGATGAATTCTGGGAAATCGTTATAGACCCAGACAATCCAAAAGATGGTGTCTTAAAAATTCAAGAGTTACCTGCTGATAGTATGTTTAGAATTGAAACCACAAAAGGAAAACTTGTGGAATTCCAACAGGCTAAAGAAGGACCAGATTATCAAGCATTAACAAAAGCTCCTATTCCACAAGCCACAGAATCATCTATTCAACAATCAAAAGCAATAAGATTTACTCCAGACCAGATTGTTCATATGAAAATTGGAGATGATAGAAAAACATTCTATCCATATGGTCAAAGTCTAATAGAACCAGCAAGAGGCCCAGCACACCAATTGCGTCTTATGGAAGATGCAATGGTCGTATATAGATTGAGTAGAGCACCAGAAAGAAGAGTGTTTTATATTGATGTTGGAACTCTTCCACCATATAAAGCAGAAGCTTTTATTGAAAGATTAAAAGACCAATTTAGAAAGAAAAAAGTTTCTAGTAGAACAGCAAGTGGCGCAACTGGTGCATCTGCTGTCGAAGAAAGATGGCACGCTCGTGCGGCTGATGAAGATTATTGGTTGCCAATTCGTCCAAATGCCAATACCAGAATTGACACTCTCCCCGGAGCACAAAACTTAGGAGAAATTGATGATGCCGTATATTTCAGAAACAAATTGTTTACGGCTTTAAATTTCCCAAAAAATTACATGTCCAATGAAGATGTGCAAACAACAAGAATTGCTTTATCTGCACAGGATTGTAAGTTCGCTCGACTTGTTGAAAGATTACAAAGTCATGTAGAAGATGGACTCTGGACTGTTGCTGAGAGACATCTGAAACTACGTGGATTCCCAGAGGAATCTTTTGAAGACCTTATTATAAAATTAACTCCTCCTTCTGATTGGAGAGAATTAAGTAGAGCAGAAGTTGTGACTAATAGAATCAATAATGCAAACAGCTTAAAGAGTTCTATGTTAATGTCTGATTATGACATCCTTACACAATGGATGAAACTTAATGAAAATGAAGCAGACGATATGATGTCAAGGATGAAGGTTCAAAAACTTGAAGACATGAAACTTCAAGTTCTGGCACAAAATCCTCAACTTCTAGGTGTTGGAGTTCCCAGTATAAGAGACCAAGAAGTTTCTGCCGAGGGGCCAAGTCAAATGCCACAACAACCGCCTGAAGGTGGTGCGCCGACAGAAATGGGAGCAGAACCCCAAGCCCAACCACAAGGGGGAACGCCGCCGCCAACGAGTGGAATCGCACTTCCTAAGCCATCAACAGATGATTTAAAGAAGTATGATTTACAAATTCAGACATATAGTAGCGAACAAGACCACGAAGATATAGATTTTAGTGTATAAATTGTCAATTATCTCGTATAGATAAAATATGAAGATAAAAGAATTATTTGTTTTACTATGTTTATCCTTCTTGTTGCCTGCTTGTACTACTATCAACACGACATACAACTACAATAATAAATCTACATCTAATTTGTTTACTTATGCCGTATTACCCACTGTAAAAGTCAATAATAATTCTGGCGCAGGGGTAGTAATAAAAATTGTTAAAGGGGCATTCAAAGACAAAGTTTATATTTTAACTGCGGCTCATGTGCTGACCGCAATGAAAACAACAGAAAAAAAAATAGGTTTTCCACCTCCCAAAATGTTACCTACTACCCAGCCTACTACCCAACCTGCTAAAACGTCCATTATGCCGAATGAATCATTTTCATTAATGGGAGAAAAAGATTTTATAATAATTTCATTTACCAAAAAAGTTGATATAAATGAAACAAATATAGAATTCTATGTTTATGATAATAATGGCAAAGTAAGAGAAAAAGTAAGAGAAAAAGCAAAAGTCATTAAAAGAAATAAGGATATAGATTTTGCTCTATTGGTTGTAGAAACTAGACCAAATTTAGCAAAAGTATCTCGCATCGCCAAAGTCAATCCAAGAATAGGAGATACGCTATATTCAGTAGGCACAGCAGGAATAAGAGCCGGAACCCCTGTTCTAACCAAAGGGGAACATGGGGGTTGGTATAATCACAAGAAAACTCAACAAGGAATATACACTGGAGGAACATTTTTTGGGGATTCCGGCGGTCCTGTGTATAATGATTCTTTTGAGTTAGTAGGAATTATTATTGCCGTCCGAAATCCAGCTTGGCATATAGGGTTTTATCTAAACATAATAAATTTAAATTTATTAGATTGAAATTATTCATCACCGCCTGATTCTAAACCGGGACTTCCATCTGCATCTGATGGGACTACTTCATCTTTATTCATGTCATCCTCATGTGGGGATGTTGGACCTTCATCAGCATTAATATCATCTAACATAGACTTAATTTCGGGGTCCATGTCTGCTAATTGCGCAATAAAACGTTCTACATGTTTGCGATGTTTTCTCCAAGCTACCTTGCAAATTCTGAAAATAATATCTTCAGACAATTCCTTAATTTCAGGATTAACACCTGATTCTTCTTGTTCGATGTAGTAGTCTGTAAATCTTTTCATATAAATTTCCTCAGTTTTGACCGCTCGTGCATACTATATCTATAGTCGTGATGTAGATATTGGTCAAAAAAGTTTTATGTAGAATGGCCACTATATAAAAATAAAATAATTCTAAACAAGAAGCTTGCAAGCCAAGGAGCCACATATTATGAAGAGAAAATTAATCAGCTATGATGTGTTCGAGAGTATCAAACGTGATTCACTCTCTAACTCAGAGCAAGAATTATCGGAAGCCGCACCAGTTCTAGCAAGGGCATTAGAAGTAGAGCAATTAGAGTTGCTAAGCTTTGGTCCTGAGAACGTTCTTTTTGAAGCTATAGATGGAACTTATGTCCATGCCAGTTACACAATGGACAAAGAAAATATCAGTTTCGAAAACATCGAACAACTAGCCATCGACGACGAGACAGAAAAAGAAGCTTCGAAAGAAGCTGTTTCTTTGATGCTCGACGCAATCATCGAAGGCAATACTGACAAGGCAAATTCGCATTTCGAAGAGTATGTTTCACTGCCTAATACTCATCGTGTAATGAAAGAAGGCTTTGCTATTAAGTCTCAAGTAACTACGGGTCGTGGTACTCATAGTAAGAAAAAGGGAAAGAAACGTGCGGGTGGAAATCGTGCGGCACGTATGGCTGGTAAAACCAGAAAACGTCGTGACCGTTCTCTGACTCCGGGCCTGAAGAAACTTATGGACCGTAAAAGAGAAATCGCAAGAAAGAAACTTGGTGGTCGTAAGGCAAAAACTGAGCGTGGGCAACGACAAGTAAGAGTCACGCTTCGTAGAGTGAAGCCATCCTCGATGAAAGAATGGAATAACATTTGCGAAAACGTTTTTGATTATATTGATTACAAAACCTATGGTCCCGTTCTTGATAAAGCAACAATTAATCATGACGACAAAGGAAATGTAGTTAATATTGCAATTCCAAAGACCAAAACCAGAAACGAAGCTAAACTTCTTAGTTTTGACTGGAATACAATGGCAACGGACGTGAAGGTTCTTCGTGGCTCGGGTAAATACCTATGTGAAAGTAATGATTTCTGCAAAGCCATCGCAGACCTGAAAAGACAAAATGCTGTTTCCGATAGTGCTGCTCTGGAAGAGTCGCTTGAAAATATCGTAAGTCAGTGGCCAAACGTTTTGTATCTGACTCAGGAAGAACTAACTGGAACTATTAAATGCGCATTAGAAACTGTTGATGCTAAAAATTATGATGACAACACATGCGAATTTATGTCCGAAGGAATCCTTAGAACTGCACATCACGCTTACGTAGACAGAGTAGAAAAAATTATGCGACTGTCTGGCGCAAAAGTAAATGAAGACGCAGAAGATAAGTATTCTGAGTTCAAAAATACAGTAGATGCTTATTTCCCAACATTAGACGAATCGGCAATGTTAGAAATGCAAGTATTTGCAGACCTTTATGAAGCAATTAGAAATATACATGAATTAGCCAAAGAAGATGGCAATGAAGAACTTGCAATTGAGACAGGTACACAACTCGAAGAGTTGATTCCTGTCTTGCAGCAAGAAACTGCACCTTCGCTTGATATAGCCGCAAACGCAGCCGCTTGGCTGACAAGTGTGGTTGAAACCAATTTGGAAACTACTCCTTGGGACGCATCAGGGATGAGTCCAAATAATCAAGTATATATTACCAATCATGGTGAGCATCCCCGAATGGCACAAAATGCCTCTAAGGGTTATTCGCCAGCAGCCGATGCTTCTGGAAATTGGGGCGACTCAGCGCCAGTAAGTGATGGCAAGAATTATAAAGGAAGCTTGGCTGATGAGATGAGAAGCCGTGCTTGGGGTAATATTGGTGGTGGAGATACGTATCCTTCATTACAGAATCCATACATTCCTTCCGCACAGATTCCAACTATGGTTCCGGCAACGGGCGTAGATAAGGAAGCTGGAAATGGTGTGAATGATGGCGGGAGTGACACATGGCCTGCATTGCAGAATCCATACATCCCACAGGCCGGTGATTATACAATCAAAGGCGAAACAGGCGTAGATAAACTTTAAATAAAGCGAGGTATGATAATGGAATTACTTCTGGAACACGATGTAACTCCGGGGACGAGTTATGATGAATGCCTGCTATATGGCGGGTCTGGATTCGTTCTCAACGAGGCTGTAAACCTCAATGAAGCATCAGATTCGAGTGTTAAGACTCTTAAGTTTCGTGGAAAGTTTCAAGAAGCTGACACGGTTAACAAAAACAAAAGGTCTTACCCGAAAAATGTGCTAGATTCAAATCTCAAAAGACTTGAAGAAATGATGAACACTGGGGGTCTGTGTGGTGAGTTAGACCACCCCACAGATTCTATTGTTCACTTTGCCAACGCATCTCACAAAATTATTAAACTCTGGTGGGAAGATAATGTAATGATGGGGGAAGGATATATTCTTAATACCCCACATGGAAAAATCCTCCGTTCGCTCATCAATGATGGCGTAAGAATCGGAATTAGCAGTAGAGGTGTAGGTAACGGACAAGTCGATGAAAATGGAATCCTCGTCATTGGGGAAAGTTATAAACTAATAACATTTGATGCTGTTGCAGACCCAAGTACGCACGCAGCATTTCAGAAAAAAGTAAGTAGTAGTCGTGAAAGTGTCACGCCTACTCCAGTAATTGATAATAATTCACAGAAAAATGAAGCGAGCAGCATAGATACCGTCAGCAAAGAGGTTCTAGTAGCTTGCATCACTGGAATTGCTAAAAGAACCACTAATGAAATTAAAGCGAGGTTAAGCTAATGGATAAGATGACAGAAGCACTAAGTAAACTTTTACCTGAAGACCAAGTAAAAGAAGTAGCCACGGTTATTGAGGAAGTTATTAATGACTCAAAAGCCGAATTAGAAAAAGAATACAACGAGCAACTAGAAAAAGCTTATGAAGGTCTTACCAGTGAGCTTAAGACGGCTGAAGAGACTGGAGAGCAGGGCTATCACGAAGCTTTCGGCGTAATCCAAGACCTTCGCAATCGTCTAGAAACTCAGAGAGCCGAATTCGAGACCGCCCTCGAAGAAGGATATGAAGAGGCTTATCAAATGTTAATTACCGAACGTGGTAAAAACGAAAACATTTCCTCTGACCTCTATGAAGAGTATGACAAGAAACTCGGCGAGATGAAAGAATTCTTGGTTGACAAGATTGATGAATTCCTTCAGCAGAAGGGTTCAGAACTTTATGAGCAGGCAAGACGTGATGTTCTTAACGACCCACGCTTAGTCGAGCACAAAGTAACACTTCAGAAAATTATTGAAGAAGTTTCTGATTATATCACTGATGAAGACTATGCTTTGGCAACAAATGCAAAGTTGGAAGCATCTGATAAGAAAATTGATGAGCTTAAAGGCCAGTACAGATTGCTTGAAGCTCGTAATATCAGAATGTCTACCGAAAATACGAAACTTAATGAACAAGTTCGTAAAGATAGAGAACTGATTCAAGAACATACAAGTAGTGACGAATACACACAAAAGAAAGAAAGAGCAAAAAAGGCAAAGAAAGTTGAGGGGCGAGGAAAGCAGGTAACTGAAAATACTGAAGTTATTGGAGAACATCAGGAAAATACAGTTACAAACGAAGATGGTGATAACACCATTTCCGAAAGTATGACTCCAGAAGCAATTCATAAAATGAAAGTATTGTCTGGACTCATCAGAGACGATGATTAAACAAACCAAATTTAGAGAGGATTTAATATGAATGCTAACGCAAGATTTCTCAACGAAGCCCGTGAATTAGAGGGACGTTGGGGACAAACTGGTTTGCTAGATGGCATCGAAGACCGCTTTGTACGTTCTACAACTGCCGTACTTCTAGAAAACCAAAGACTAATGAATGAAGTTTCGACTGATACGAGTGACATCGCTCAGTTCAAGAGAATTTCCATTCCGCTGGTCAGACGTATTTACCCCCAGTTGATTGCTAACAAAGTTGTATCCGTACAACCTTTGCTTGGCCCTACTGGATTAGTTTACTACCTGAGATTCCGCTACAGCAGCAACAAGGGTGCTATTCAGGGCGCAACCAATAACACTGGTTTCCCGACTGATGACGCAAACTCCTTGCAGCAACTCGCTGATGGTACTGCGAATCTTAACATTTTCTACTCCAGTCAGTTTGTAGAGAATGAGACAAGCAGCACCGACGCAGGTGCAGATATAACTTCAGTATTCACTCCGTTGCAGCATACGCCTATTCTTGCTGGTACGATGACTGGTACTGTTTTTGATGGTGCAACAGCCGTTGCTACCTTCACCGTAACTGAAGCTGGCGTCTTTGCGTTTACCGCAATCGGTGCTCCAGCAACAAATCCAATTACGGCTGGCTCAAGTATTGATCTCACCACTGGTGAACTTGTCATTGTTTGGGATGGCGCTCCGGGTGCAAATAATGTTGTAGTCAGTTATGAATATAACATGGAATGTAACCAAGACCTTCCAGAAATCAACTTGGTCATCGAGTCGGAAGAAATCGTTGCCAAGACGAGAAAACTGAAAGCAGTCTGGAGTTACGAGGCACAGCAAGACTTGCGTTCGCAACACAACCTCGACGCAGAGGCAGAGTTGACCGCAGTTCTGGCACAGGAAATTAACTTGGAAATCGACCGAGAGGTACTGACTGACCTTCGTAATAACGCAGGCACAGTTTCCTCATGGGACTTCAATACCGCACTTGGCGATACCATTAAAGAGAAGTACGAATCTCTTTATGTCAAGGTCGTAGAAGTTTCGAACGTCGTTCACCGTAAGACCCTGAGAGGCGGGGCAAACTGGATTGTAACTTCACCAGAAGTAGCATCCATCTTTGAAACCGCCACTGCTGGTTTCGCACCAGCTTCCTCAGAGACTTTCACCAGCAGCCTTGGCATCCAGTATGTCGGCACGGTTAATAACCGCTGGAGAATGTACAAAGACCCACTGTTCCCGACTGGTCAGATTTTGATGGGTTATAAGGGTGACAGCTACATGGACAGCGGATATTTCTACTGCCCATACGTACCGCTGACGCAGACCCCAGTTGTTCTTGACCCTGAGAGCTTCTGTCCTCGAAAAGGAATATTAACAAGATATGGTAAAAAGCTCTTGCGTGAAGGAGCGAAATTTTATGCAAGACTTTCTATTGCGAATTTCGTTATCTAAAGTTACACATAGAACTAAAAATAAAAAATCTACTAGAAATAGTAGATTTTTTATTTGCTTTAACAAAATTAACCATATATAATATAGCATATGAGTAGAAAATTAACTAGAGAATACGTATCTAATAAATTCCAACAAAAGGGGTGGAAATTATTAGGTGATTATATTAACAATTTTACACCATTAAAATGTGTTTGCAAAAATGGACATGAAACATCTATTACATGGATTAATTTTAAAAAGGGACAAGGATGTGGCATATGTTCAAACAATCAAAAATATGATTATGAATATGTGAAAAATTATTTCGAATCCCAAAGGTGCAGTTTGATTTCTGACGCTTATAAAAATAGCCAACAGAATTTAGAATATATATGTAAATGTGGAGAACATTCGAGTATAAGATTTGCCCATTTTAAACAGGGTGTAAAGTGCCAAAAATGTCGGGCTAAATCTAACTCAGAAAGAATTAGACATAAAGAAGAAGAAATTAAAATATTTTGCGAACAACATGGATGCAATCTTTTATCATTTGAAATCCACAATCACAAAACAAGAATTAAATATCGTTGTAAATGTGGTAATATTTCTGAAGCATACTTTTGTAATTTCAAACGATATCCTAATTGCAAAAAATGTGGCTCACAAAAAATAGCTGGTGATAAATGCCATAGGTGGAACCCCGATAGAGAAGCAGTTGCTACAGCTAAAAAATATAGGAAAACATGTGGCAGGATTTTACGCAGGGCATTAGAAGCAACGGAACAGAAGAAAACAGACCATACTTATACTCTTTTAGGATACACATCTAAAGATTTACAAGACCATATTAGAAATCATCCTAATTATAAAGGGGATAATAATATGCATATTGACCACATTTTCCCTATTAAAGCATTTTTGGACCACGGGATAAAAGACTTAAAGATAATTAATGCTTTGAATAATTTGCAGCCTTTGCCGAGTGATGAAAATCTTGAAAAGGCATACAATTATGATGAAGATGAATTTTTAGAGTGGGTTAATTTAAAAACATGAGACACACAACAAAAACATTCATAGAAAAAGCCCAAGATATTCACGGAGAAGTGTACGATTATTCTCAAGTTGAATATATAAACGCACATACAAATATAACAATAATTTGTAAGAAGCATGGTTCTTTTCAACAACGCCCCGATGCCCACATCCACCAAAAACAAGGATGTCCTATCTGTGGGTTAGCTAATAGACGTACCCCTAATAAAAAGACTACAGAACAATTTGTTTTAGAGGCTAAGAATAAATGGGGCGATAAATATGATTACACAAATACAGTATATGTAAATAAACAAACTAAACTCAAATATGTTTGCTCTAAACATGGTGAAATTGAACAAAAACCATTTCTACACATAAGGTCTGGTTGTCAATTCTGTAATGGTAGAGGAATAAGCCGACATTCTAAAACATCCTTTGTGAATATTGCAAATGAAATTCACAAAAACAAATATGATTATTCTAAATCAAAATTTCTTCGTATGACGGATGATATAAATATTACATGTCCCGAGCATGGGGAGTTTATTCAACGTGCTGGAAATCACATTCATTTGCAAAATGGATGTCCTCAGTGTGCTCGGCTTCTTAGGACATCTAAAGCTGAGAAGGAAATAGCAACATTTGTTAAAGAAAACTATGCTGGTGTAGTACTTGAGAACGATAGAGATGCTTTAGATGGAAAAGAGATAGATGTTTATATTCCTGATTTAAAATTAGGAATAGAATATCATGGTATTTATTGGCATTTAGAAACCGTTGTTGGTAGAAAATATCATTACAACAAATGGAAAAGAGCCAATGATAGAGGAATTAGGCTTATCCAAATGTATAGTAATGAATGGGCCGATAAACGTGTTATTTGGGAATCCAAGATTCTTAATTTTTTAGGCTATTCTAAAAGAATAGGAGCCAGAAAGACAATCTTATGTGAATTGGGCCGACATGAGAAGGAAGAGTTTTTAACGAAGAATCACCTTCAGGGTTCTGACAGTTCCAAGATTGCACTTGGGCTTAGATATAACGAAGAACTTGTATCATGTATGACTTTTGGGCCGTCTCGTTTTAACAAAAAATATGATTGGGAATTGTTAAGATTTTGTAACAAACGAGGTGTATCTGTTATCGGTGGCGCAAGTAAGTTGCTTAAACATTTTGATAAAGAAGGAAGTATTATCAGTTATGCTGATAAACGATATTCAGATGGTGGGTTATATAGAGCAATTGGTTTTGAATTAGATGGAGAAACTCAACCAAGCTTCATGTATTATCACATAAATAAAAATAAATTATATAACAGAATGAAGTTTCAAAAAGCCTCATTAAAAACAACAGATTCTAGTTTAACTGAATATGAGATAATGCAAAAGGATGGGTTTGATAGAATTTGGGATGCTGGTCTTATGAGATTTACTCTTGACTAATTTAACCAATCCTTCAATAAAAAAAGACTCGCCATTGGCGAGTCTTTTTTTCAACAATTTATTTTATATATCATCGTTATCTTGTGTAACAATTTTTATAGCTTTATTTACATTAAATTTATATTCATTTAACGGTTTGTGGTCTTTTTTGTTTAATAACTTTGACACCTTTTCACTAGTTTGCAGAGAAGCAATACGAGATGTTATAGACTTTGGGAAAAACCTCCACAATTTCTTCCATAATTTATCTCTATCACGACCTCTAGAGTTTATATAATTAATTACGTTACATCCGGCAATTGCCCCCTCTATAGTAATTGAAGAATTGTTATTTGTAATGCAATTTTTGCTTTGTAATAACAAATCGAATGATTTTAAATTGGGGTCCAATATGTTTATTGAAGGATATATTTCTTTTAATATGGGAATCAATAAATAAGATGAATGCGTATCGGGTAATTTAATTGGTATATTGTTTTTTATTAATTCTTTGAACTGTATGAGGAAATTTGTTAATCTATCCTTACGACCTTCAAGAATTTTGTCTTTGGTCTTTCCAACGTCTTGGTACATTTTACCATATGTCAAGAAATTGACCCCAGAAAAGAAAAATATTGACTCATATTTTACATCTCTTTTATTTAAAAACTTTGGGTGTCCAACAGAATGCACTTTATGGTTTGGCAATTTTAATTGTAACCAATTAGCCCATGGTTCTCCCGGAACTAGAAATATAATATTTTCAAAATTCATATATCTTATATCTCGAAAATTAAATAAATCATGTATTCCTACAAAACTAAGACTAGGATTCAGTTTTTTAAAAGCCCAAGATATAGGATGAACTTCAGGTCGTATCTTTTTGTGTAATTTGTGCATATTAAAATGAGATGACCAAATCATTTTAATTTTTTGATTTTTCAACGAAAGGATAATTTTTTCTGAGTCGTCTCCCTCGATCACAGAAATGCAGTCGTATTTTTTGGTCATTTCATCATATAAATTATAAAATATATCTTCACAACCACTAAAATTCTTAAATAAATACTTCATTTGTTAACTTTAATTAAAAATATTAAGCTGGGTCTGACGTTACTCCCCTTTTAATGATAGTCCAGACGAACCATGCTGATGCTGCTGCATTTGTGGTGCCATTTTGTGTAGCAATAGTAAAGCCATCTAAATTGCCATCGGCATCTGTACTTAGAGTATTAACGCCTGCTCTGAAATTAACATTTTCTGCGGTAACTTGAGCAACAAAAGGCACATTATATCCACCATCTAGTGGAGCAAAACTAATTGTAGCATCTCCGTTCACATCTGTGACGCCCCTACCTGCGAGTACTACTTCTGTAGTAACAATTGGTTTGTAAATTTCTCTGTTATTACCCGGACCTTTAGTTTGTACTGCCGCCCCGTGTCCTTGTCCTTCACTACTTGTGGAACCCATGATTATCTCCTTTAGTCAACCTTTACTTTATATACTCATTTGTGAGTGTTTATTATTAATTAAATCCGAAAGATGCATCCCCCATAGTGGAGGGCATTGCGGCATATGCATTTTTTTTTAATTTTTTGACAAAGTGTTTCTTCTCTTTCTTCTTTTTTTTCTTTTGTTCTTCGAGTTGTAACCATTGTCTAAAATTCATACTATTATATAGAGAGATGAAAGTAATAAACAATAATGGAAAATTCGTGATAGCAGGCAAGTCTTTTGTGAATGAAGAAATAACTACTTATTACGTAGAGGGTGGGTTACCCAGAAACACCTCGTTAAAGATAGTTACTATTGAGATAGACAAGGCTACTCAATACGATACGATTCAAGAAGCAGAATCTATCATCGAAGCATTTAACAAAGTTAGAACAGGTCCGGTGAATTATTAATGAAAAAAGAAATAACATTTGCCGACATTTTGGAGCCAAAAGACCGAAACGTACTTCTTATTAATAATCATTTCACAAGTGCGATATTGGGTGTATGCATAGTGCCGGGAAACCCTCCTGTAGTTGCATATGATTATGATAGATGCGTAGAAATCATTAAGAAAAGCGAGAAGACGCAAAAAAAAGCAATTGAATTTATGGAAGAACAAGTTATAGGAGTGACTGAAAAGATGAAGAAAAAGAATCCTGAAGGTAAATTCCCTGTTTTCATAAAGAAAATAAAAATCAAGAAATAATTATGGACTATAACATTAAAATGCGGGCTGAGAAGGTTGTTGATAATTGGTCAAAGAATTATATATGTTGATTTAAGTAAGGAATCACGTAAGAGATTAATTAGAGAGATTGCTTCTGAGATGGAACGCTCTTGGATAGATGGTTTGAAAGAAGGTCAAAAAGACAAAAAATGGTGGGGTGGCACTTGTTCATGTAAACAACAAAGATTTAATGGTGGCTAGTGTCACTGATTGTAAAATGATATTTTAAAGATTTACTAGTGCGTTGATATGGTATTTTTTCACGTATAATTTTCTTAGCATATGCGCTTATTGCTATAGGTTCTTTATTTTCCCATCCAAGATTTATTTTTCTTGTTTTCATGGAATGTATTATAGATTAAAACTAATAATTTTTCAACTTCTTTTTATTGTTTCTCTTTTAAGGCATGAAAGACTTAGTAATAGGACTCTGCACTGTAAGTAATCGAAAAACGAGTTATCTTCAGGCAACGTTGGATAGTTTGATAAATAATGCCAATGATAGAAATGGTATGATGATAAAATTATATCATTGTGATTTGAAAGGACAAGACGAGCTTTGCGTTGGGTCTAATCAAATAAGAATAGAAGATTTATATGAAAATGAAATCAATTCTGGATTTTTGCAAATTGTTAGAATAGATAATCATCCTGTATTTGAAAATATGCCCAATAATTTTGGAGATAATGACACAAGGGTATTGTGGAGAACGAAACAATGTTATGATTATAGCGAGGCGTTCCGGTTAAGTCATAATGTCGGCAAGTATTACATGCATATTGAAGATGACTTAATTGCTTGTAAGGGTTATGATTCACACATTAGGGGAGAAATAGAAAAAGCAAACAATAGTTGGGCAACTATATGGATGGCTCAAGGTGGGTTTATTGGATGGTTATTTAGAAATAAAGATTTACCTAAAATGTCTAGTATGTTAAATGTTTTTAGGGAAGAGATGCCATGTGATTGGATTGCTGAGTATTTTGCTTTGATTATGCAGAGAACTGGATTAAAGAATATACATACTAGTTACAGTATTTTTCAGCATGTCGGAACAGATAGGACATTACGAGATGGAATTTGTGATATTCAGCCAGTAACTTTCACAAATTTTATTGGTTAACTATAATAACTTGTTACAACAACAAAGGAAAACATATGAGCGTAAAAATTTTGAAATTAGTTACAGGTGAAGATGTCATTGCAAGAGTAGAAGTTGCAGAAGATGTATACACAATAGAAAAGGGATTTAGATTGGGAATCACACAGCAGGGATTAATGATGGCTCCCTTGTGTCCTTTTTCAAAAGATAATATACTAACCATTAGTGAAGATAAGATTGTTTTCATTACTGACCCGGATTCAGAAATAGAAACTGAATACAAGAATCAAACAAGTGATATTATCACTGCTTCTGGTCCTACTATTGCACTAGCTTAATCCGATTAAAAAAGCCCCCGGCAAATGCCGGGGGCTTTTGGGACGCATAGGGAAAAAATTATTGCGTACCCATTTTTACTACTCCTTGTAATAAGGCTCCATTGTTCCATCTAATATGGAATCAACAACTTTGCTCATGTTTGTTCCATCATATCTAACGCCTCTATCATCTATATACGCAAAAGCAAT
>Ga0080013_1001042_pt1 | contig 37569 bp, 55 predicted proteins | sample ETNvirenome_6_85_FD_69236 | JGI IMG/M metagenome (GOLD analysis project Ga0080013, IMG submission 69236) | Marine viral communities from the Pacific Ocean - ETNP_6_85 (SPADES assembly) (version 2) | ecosystem: Environmental > Aquatic > Marine > Oceanic | place: Pacific Ocean | collected 2013-06-19 | reverse complement strand
GGTCCAAGTGTCCTTGAGAATGAATTTCCTGAGCGGTCCTTGGCAAAATTCTTAGTGATTTAGCGTATTACTACGGGCACTTAGGGGATCGGGCGAATATAGAGGTCAAACGGCACCTGTAATGGAGGCCAAAAAGGGTTGAAAACAGGGCGGCGTTGAGGATGTGGAGGGGTGGGTGGACTGCCCAGGAGCGAGCGCGGTATCCCCGGTCAAAACCACCCGTGGCACACTTTGGCACAACGTCACTTGGCTCAATCTGGCACAAAACCCCCTTGACACGGTGTACGGACCTAAGCCACTATTCCCTCATGCTGCAATATTTGGGTGGTCCCAAACGCGCCGCGTACCTCCGCGCCGTTGTGCTGGATTACCTCACAGACCTGAATCAGCACCTGCCCCGCGCCCAGACGTATGAACCGCGCTACTCCAATTCCATCCCCGATGCAAGGCTATGCGGGCTGGTAGAATTCGGCCTTAAACACGCCAATTCCCCGCTCAAGCACTGCACTGATCTACAGCGCAAACTCATGGTGGTGGACGCTACAGGCCGTAGAAGCGCGGACATGCACCGCCCCTGCGCTGGCGGCGAAACCGTTGACGGTCGGCAATCGAGGCGCGTTACCACAGAGCAGATACGCAAGCGCTTCGGGCTGAGCGATAGGCAGATGCGGGCCGAGATGCAGGCTGGACGTGCTGCGGTTGAGCGCTCGTTGCTGGGCGAAGAGGTGGCGGATCGGTACGGCATTGGGGTAAACCAATCTCAAGAGGCCACGGCATGAGCAAGCGCCTGACCCAGATGGTAGCCGACGCGCTACTGCTCAAACTCTTGGGCATGGTCGAACGTATCGACAGAGAGGAAGGTCGCAAGCCTATCCCGCGTCCAGACATTGACGACGGCCACAGCATCATGCGCTATGCCGAGCAGGTACATAACAGGGCCATGCACGAGGAAGGATGCGAGGGCTGTGGCGTGTGTGATGATGACGTGATAGGCGAGGGCGGGTACTGGAACTAATGCGACAGGTGCCGCCGCGTGGCTGACAACGGAACCCAGCCGCTAAAGTGGGTCTCCGGTCCTAGTTACCGAAAGGACACTAAGAAGTGGCAGGTTACCGTGGGGGACCTTTCCGGAAAGCCGCACAACAAGGCTTTTAAGATTGAGGCCAGCGCGCACGAGTACGCGGACAAGGCGCGGCTGCGGGTTGCTATCGTTGTACCCCGTGGTACCGACGACGGAGACGACCCCCTCATCGTCACAGTTGAGGACACCGACCCGGAACAGCGAGACGTCGGCTGGTACCAGAAGTGTTCAAGGGTGGTTCTGAAGACAATGCTAGCCTGTGCGGATCCGGTTCGGCGCGACATCCTACGCAAAGACCTGGCTGCAATCTCCAGCGTCCAAAAGGGCGTCAAGGCCATCGTAGACCAGGGCAAGCTCGAAAAGCGCATGGCGGAAGTGGAAGCACAATTAGGCGAAGTCAGAGCAAAGAGGAAGCATGGCGCTGGGACTATCGGCACGTTTAGGAAGCGCCGAGCAGGAACTCGACCCGGCAAATCGGTTTCTGGATCTAGCGTTTGAGTGCGAGGTTCACGAGCCGAAGCCAAATGGCAAGGTTGAGCCAACCGGGGAGCGCTCTCCGGTCTACGGCGGCAAATGGGATAAACACCGGCTTGAGTACTACGATGAAGCCGACGACATACTGACCCTTCCATGTTCAAGAATGCAATTCCAGCTCCTGGTGAGCGAGCGCGAACGAATCGAAGCCGGGGGCGGCAGAGGTGGCGGGAAGAGTTTTGGGGGCGCACTGAGAGCCCTTCGCTACATGATAGAGTACCCGCTGGAGTTCGGGCGGGTTATTGCTCCAACCTACCCCCACGTATGGATTGCACGGACAAAGTTGATCCAGGTCATACCGCACAACTGGATCATGCCCAATACCAGCCTCACCAGGCCGCGCCCGGAATTCACTCTCTGGAATGGACACAACGTTGAGTTTCGCAGCACAAAGGACCCGGACTCCCTTCGCGGCTGGGATGGCATCTGGTTTTGGTCCGACGAGGATCAAGGGTCTTCCACGTATGCTGGAGAGGTTGCCTGGCTGTGCTTACGCGACTCCGATGAGCCAAGGATGTGGCGGACGTTGACTCCCGCTGGCGGCGAAGCATTGGCTCGGCATGATGCTCACGAGGCCGACCCCACCGTGGAGACCTACACGTTCAGCGGATACACCAATCCCTTTATGAGCCACCGCGCCATGGATGTCGCCCGCGCCTCAATGCACCCCGATACATTCAAGGTGGAAGTGGAAGCAGACTGGGACACCGTCCGGAAACTGGAAGAGCAGGGACGGCTCACCAAGGTCTTCTCCTGGTTCTCGCCAGAGACCCACGGCCTTGACCTGGAAGATCTCATCTCCCCGCAGTGGGCGAGGCACGATATCACGAACAAGGTGGCTCAGCGCTCAACTGGCCGGAAGGGTGGCGCGGCGGTTCGATATATCGCTGGCGTTGACCCAAATTATCACGCGCCCAACGCTTGCACCATTTACAAAGTGTTTGCTGGACTGCGGCCTGGCGACCCGGAGCGGTGGGTGGTGGTGGATTACCTGGAGCGCAATGGGCACTGTGGCCAGCTCGCGGAATCGCTCAAGAAGGTGCGCGGGACCGGTGGCTACACAACCAAAAACACCGTCATCATCATGGACGCGTCTGGCCGGTACAACAAACTCAACTCCGAGAAGGCCAGTTACAAACTCATGCGGAATGCTGGATTCAACGTGATGCTCATGAAGTCAGATCGCGGCAATATGAACCCGCATGTGAAGCAATCCATTGACGACGTGATTTTCAAAATGGACCCGGTCCACGATACGGCTTACGGCTGGTTCATTGTGGTCCGAGAAAGCACCCGGACCCTGATTGAGAACATCATGGATGTGGAGTGGAATTTCGACGGCACGAAGTTCAACCGCACGCCGCGTCCGGATCCGGTTGACTCCATGCGGTACCCGGTTTCTTACTTCGCACCGGTAGACAAGCGCGAGCCCATGTGGGGCGAGACGGCGGCGGGCTGATGCCAGAGTTTGATTCAATTCAGCATCCCGACTATGAGCGGATGTATAGCCGGTGGAAGTTTGCCCGCGCATTCTCCCGTGGCGGAATTCACGTACTGGATCCGGACTACGGCGCGTCAACTGGACTGGTTGGCATCCCGGTTGTGGCCGATGGCGATACCACTGGAGCCGATCCGGGACTGGCCGAGACTCCGAGCCAATACAATTGGTTTTCAAAGAAATATAACTCCTTCTTGTGGAAGCATCAGCGCGAGTTGGACGAGGAATTTCAGGAACGCCAGAAGCGAGCGATCCACGTCCCGCTATTCCAGAGCATGGGCAACACCTTCTCAGCCGGAATCCTGCGCAAGCCCCCAAAGTACGTCACCGGTCCCCCCACGGGGCAGTGGAAGGTATACGTCAACGATGTCGACCTGTCCGGCACGAACATGGACGCATACCGGCGACTGGCGCTCCATGGCGGCTTCACCTATGGCGCAGTCTACGGTGTTACCGACCGGCCATCATTTCAACAAGAGGCAGTAAGCCTTGGAGAGCAACTGGCACGAAACGAACGCCCGTACTCCTACCTGGTGACGCCGCTGGAGATTCCCGACTGGGAGATTGACACGTTCGGGGAGTTCGTATGGGTGCGGATTGCGGAGCCGCTTTATCAGCCGCGCTCCCCTGGCGATCCACCCGCTGCCGTGTTGACTCAGTACCGCGTGTGGTATCGAGACGGGTGGGAGCTGTACTGGCCGGAAGAGGCGCTGGATCACGATGATTCCAACTCGACGCCAAAGACGGACGGGTCAACAAATTATGTGGTGGTGGCTGGCGGCGACAGCGCCTTGGGCCGCGTCCCCATTAGAAAACTGAATCTGTCCAAAGAGGGGCAGCGGCACAATATGGCCGTTGAATCCCCGCTGTCCGATGCTCTTGATGCCGACCGGTACGCGCTCAACGGAATGTCCGAGTTAGATGAAATGGAGCGGTCGCAAGCATTCGCGATCCTCTTCGTCCCCGGACAGAGAAAAGGCGGACTGGACCTGGGGGCGATGCGGGCCATTGGCGGTGAAGATTCCACGATGGCCCCGCAGTATATATCCCCCGGCGCGGAATTGGCCGATGCAAAGTTGCGCAGAATCGAAGCGAAGTTGTGGGCGTTCAAGCAATTCGAGGGAGCCGGGCGTGGCGTGGCAGAATTCTCCAAGGAGGAGCGATCCGGAGAGGCGCTGAACATTGAGACGGAGGACAAGCGCAACCAGATGGCGCTCTGGTCTTCGTGCCTTCAGGACTTTGAGAATGGGCTGTATGAAGACGCCGCAGACTTGAGTGGGGAAGGTAATCACCCCGTTGTCAAATACGCCGACACCTTCGACGTGAAATCCATCTCCGCTCAAGTGCAAGAAGTGGTGGCGCTTGCTGGTGCGGGGGTTGGAATGGTTCCGCGCCCTGCCGCTGTCCGCGTTGCATTGCCCATCGTGGAGCGAATGATGAAGGACGCAGGCGAAAGCGACGAGAGCATTAAGACGGTTCGGGACATGATGATTGAGCACGCGGACGCGGTTCCAATCGAGCCGCAGCCGGTGCCGACGCAGCCGTCACAGGGGGGGTTGACCAGTGTCTAATAAATACATAATCAGGGACCTGGAATGTTCCGCGTGCGGGACCGAGGCGCTTGACCAGATGGTTATTGGGGAATCGCTTCCCGTTCTGCACCCGTGCGCCAAGTGCAAGCGAGACACGGAACACGCCGACACTGGCACCAACTCAGGTGGCGGCATCCGGTACCGATACCAAGACTTTTCCGACGACCCGCGAGCGTATCGCGGACAGGTTAAGGCCCACTCTCCTATGGCTACCGTGGAGGGTGAAGACAGCAAGGACCTGAGCGGCAAGGCTATCCATGACCGCGAGCAGTTCAGCGAGGATTCCAGAGACGAGCGCCGGAAGCAGGCGTACCACAAGACCGACAAAGAGCGGGGACACACCCCGTTGATGTTTGACCAGAAATCAAAGGGCGAAAAATCAGATGACTGATGAAGCGGTCACCGGGACCGAAACCGGGGCAGATACCAGCACTGGGGCTGAAACCACTCAGGCGGCGACTACGGCCAGCGAAACGCAAACCGAGGATCAGAAGAAGTTTACCCAAGAGGACCTGGACCGGCATATCCAAGCACGGCTCAAGAAGGCAGAGCGGAAGTTCGACGAGAGGATGGACGTGGCCTTTGATGAGCGGCTCAGCCAGTGGCGAGATGAGAACGGAGTAACCGAAGACGCCCTGGAAACGCTGGATAAGCGCCCTGCGTATGAGCGGGAAATCAGCACATACAAGGGCAAGGTAACGAGTCTGGAAAAGAAGCTCAAAGCCGCCGAAGACAAAGCGTCTGTTCTTGGAAACCACCTTCTGGACACAACTGGCAGAGACGCCGTAGTTAGAGAAGCGCTGGCACAGGGATCCGTTGATCCTGAGTCCGTGTATCTCCATGTTTTGGCAGGGAAGCGGCTGGACGTGGATCACTCAACGTTCAAGACCGTAATCCTTGACGAGAACGGCGATCCGGACCCGGTGACGACAATCACGGATCTCGTTACAAAAACCCTAGAAGCTAGGCCGAATCTGGCCAAGCCTCGCGGAGCACCTGGAAGCGGTGGACGTCCAAAAGTCGGAGACGCTGCAACCGCAACTCCCAAGGCAAAACTTGGGACGGCTGGCGGTTATGCCGATGCCGTTCGCGAGCGCATGAGCCAGATTGACGGTCAGTAGGAGTTAGCCAAATGGCACTCACAACCACATCTGCCGCTGAGGTTATCCGCCCGATTGTACGGGAAGGATTCACCGAGGCGGTTTATCGAAACAACTCTCTGATCCCGATCTTCCTCGCGAACCAGGGTGGCGCTCCCCGTCCCAGCGGCGGCGACACCTCCCGCAGGTTTAAGGTCAACAGCGCTGGCAATGGTTCGGTCGAGACCTTCACCGAGGGCCAGGCTGCACCCGCTTCCGGCGAACAGACCTGGGTGTCTGCCGCCGTGGCCTATACCCACTTCCGCATCATGCTGGAGTTCACCGGCCACGCCCGCGCTGCTCTTCAGGCTGGACAGGGCTACGTCGACGCGATTGGCGAAGAGATCGCGCTGGGTCAGAAGGACCTCGTCGACCTGATCACCACCACCTACATGTCCGGCACCAACGGCATGGAGACCGCCGTCGACTCCACCACCACCTACGCCGGGATCGCTCGCGGCTCCGCTGCCTACTGGGAGTCCTACGAGGCCGCATCCGTTGGAACCCTGGCCGTCACCGACCTGGAAGACATGATCGAGGCGCTGCTGGACAATGATCGCGGCGCTTCCGCCGAGGGCATGCGCCTGTTCATGCCGTACAACCAGGCCACCAACATCTACCGCCTCACCGGCACCCCCGCGACCCAGTTCATTGCCGATGGCGACAAGGCTCCGGCATTCCTGCGTCAGACCTTCGCCGGTATCCCCATGAGCCCACTCGGGGACTTCACCAACACCGTCATTATCCTGGCAGACATGCCCGGCAAGTGGGAGGTGGTGGAACACGAGGGCTTCATGACGAAAGACATGGGAGCCACCGGAGATGCCGATCTGGCAATGGTGACTTACCGTGGGGCGCTTGTGTGCCTCGACCCGAAGCTCCAGGGCAAGCTGCCTGGCGTGACCGCGTAACAACAAACCGCCCCGGGCAACTCCGGGGCATGGAGAATAGAAATGGGAACCTGCACATACGCTGTAACCCAGTCTGGCCGGATGATTACCGGTGAGAAGTACGCACGCGGCTGGATCACCATGGGGACTTACGAGACCTCTGGCGACAGCCTCAACCTGGCCAACGTCTTCAAGAGCAGCACCGAATGCACCGTCATCCCGGCGGGCAACGACGGCTACCAGCTTGAAGCGACCCAGGGCCGCAACGCCGACAACCAGTTGATCATGGCCTACTACGTGGGCAACATCAACGCCGCCACTGGCCCGCTCACTCAGGTGGCCAATGCGGTTGACCTCTCCGCTGTGAACGCTCAGTTCTTCGCGATTGGCCAGCCGTACTAACCCCCAACTAGCCCGGGGCGGCAATGGGAGCGATCCCGGACCCGCCCCGGGCGCATCATCAGGAACAACATGAGCAAGGCTACAGTCAAAACCGACGAACAGGCACCAGAAGAGAATCCGAAGCCCGCTGGATTTCGCAAAACGGTGGGGCCACACCGTGTGGCGGCTGAGAATCTGAAGGTGCCGGAACTGTTCAAGCGCTGGTCAGAGTTCAAGGGCCAAGGTCGTCCGGCACAGTTTGCGTACCTAACCGAGCGCATGGAAGAGTTGGCCAACGTGGGCGCACTGTCCGTTACGCACATTCACGGGCAGCCGGTCCCGATCCCGGACTATTGCGGGATGATCGTCTTTGGCCGCGAATTCACCGAGGCCAGCAACGAGATCCAGTCTGCAACAATGCCGATTGGCCCCGCCCTCCGTGATTACAAAGTGGAAGTCCGGAGCATCAAGCGGGACGTGTCCCAGATCCTGGGCAATGACAAACTCAGCCCCAAGGCTGGCGTCCCAGAGCGGGTTCCGCTCGGATGGAAGGTCGGCAAGCAGTCAGGCCGCGCCATCAGAAGCCGCCCCGGCGAGCACCATCAAGGGTTCGTCACCAGTACCCGAATGCAGGATGTCTACATGGAGTCGGATATCTACGAGGGGACAATCCCTATCGTGGACGCATGGCGCATGCTTCACCAGCACGGAAAGCACTGCGTGAGCGCTCCGACTCCGAGCAGGCAGGCGCGGATGTGGCTGTATGAGGAAGTCATCCCCGAAGCCGCAAACCGTCCACCCTCCGAGGATCCCGGGTTTGCCGCACCCAAGGAATCGGACGCGCCCCACATGCGGCGGACGGTCCACTAGGTAGCCCATGCCCCTGCCAACCTGTCTCCAGTTCAACGTCGGCGGCACCATCCGCTATGATGCGGCCCTCACGCGGCCCACAGCGGCTCGTGTGCGCATTTTAAACGGGTCCGGTGCCGAGGTGCTCCCCAGCACTGCGGCCACCAGGAGCACGATTGACGCGCAACTGGCGGCAGCGGTAACGGCAGGGGACTGGACGATCACCTCTAACACCAACGTCGGCTTTGATGCGGGCGAGACCTTTTACATTCAAGACGACCCGGAGCAGTTCCTGGTCAGGTCCGCGTCCGGCAACACGGTAAACCTCCGACGCCCGGCCATGAAGAGCCACGTTAACGGAGCCACGGTCGAGGGCACGTCTATCACCTACGCCGTCAACTCAACCACTGCTGGCACGTTGTGGTGGGATGGCCACGCGGAATGGAACATTGACGGGAGCGTATTCGACAAGACCGGCGTGTGCTGCACCAAGTACCCCATGTGGTCAGTCTACCCGCCGGACCAGGAGCTGCTGGACGTGATCCCGCTGCTGGCCCGTGGCAAACCCGATGAAGTGGACCTCCCCCGGCTGCGGCGGCTGGGCACTGACCGGGCCATGTCTCACATTGCATCCCTCGCCCCGGATCTTCGCGCTGAGACGTTTGCCGGGTCCGATTCATTCCGCCACGCCTCGTGCCTGTTTGCTGGCCAGATTTATTTCATGTCCCAGCGCGGCGAAGAGAACCGGGAACTATACGACCGGTACAAGCGGGAGGCGGAAGAGGAGATCAACCGCATGGTCCTGGTGTCGCCCCGTGACGCCAACCAGGATGGCAGCGTGGACGAGGATGAGCGCATTAGCCCGACCTCCATCAGGATCAACGCCTAGCCATGAGCCTGGACCAGGTCTATCAGAACATCATTTGGAGGGTGGAGGCGATTACCCCGACGTTCACCATTAGCCCGTCAAGGTTCCTGCATAACGACTTCCCGCTCCACATGACGGATGAGCAGGCGCTAAAAGAGCGGCTGTTTTCTGCGGAGTGGGACCGAGGCGATCCCGTCTCAGATTTCAGCGACCTGAACCAGCGGTGGTCCCCCCAGTTCTTCGCCTTCGAAATCTCATATGACGCAAGCCGGGACCTGGACAAACTGCACGCGCTGATGTTTGACGACCGCAACAAGATCCACGCCGCGCTCCGGAACCCGGATAACTTTGTGGGCTATGACGACGATAACAGCGCCACGGATATCAATCTGAAGGGCCGATGGCTCGACAGCGAAGAAGTTGACAAAGATCGTGAAACCATGTGGGTCATGCGCCAGTTGTGGCGGCTGACCGTTGCAGAGGATGAATAAATGGGAATTTCCAGTCTAAGAGAACTCAGGCTCAGGTTTTTGGATGCCACCTTCAGCGAGACGTTCACCAGCGCGGCGTCCACTACCTGGAACACGGACAACAGCCACAAGATCCGCACGGTCTCCATTGACGACTCCGGGTTGAGCCAAGAGGGAATCGAGGACGAAACCCTTGAAACCCGCATGTACCGGAAGCGGGCGAATCACCCTGGTCTGCGAAAGGGTACGCTCAAGTTCGACATGTACGTGGACGGGGCTCCTTCTGGCACTGGCCAGGGCGTGGTGGGAGGGTTGTTTGAGGTGGCCATGGGCGCGGTCGTCAACCCGACCAACGCCCGGTCCAGCACCGTGAACGGCACCTCGACCACCACCAATATCCAGTTGGTGAGCGCGGACACTTACTGCGAGCCCGGCCAGGCCGTTCTCATCGGCGCAAAGGGAGACGGCAAGGGTGGCGGCGAAGTCAAGATAGTGACTGCCGTGTCAGCGCTTGGAGCGTCCTACTACCCTGCATGCGCGGGGATTCCGGTCACGGGAGACACCGTGGTCTTTTCATCCACAGCGTTCCTGGACGAAGACGCCGCGCAGAACTACGTGGACTCCCTGCTCATTGGCGACGATAGCGCGGACCAGCGCCAGACCGTAGGCGGGGCCACCACCTTCTCGCTTGAAGGACTGGCAGCCGGAGAACTCCCCAAGGCGTCCTTTGAAATCACCGCAGCCGATCACCAGTATGTGGAAGCAAGCGGCGACCGGGCAGCGTTCAACCATGACGCAGCCGCAGCCGGTAGCAATCCGGCGCATGACCGCGCTATCGGCTTAACCCACTTGGGAGACGCTCAGGCCACGGCCCGCACCTCCCGCAAGGTGGCCGGAATCACCATCACCCCGAACCTGGTAGTGCTTGAGCATCCGGAGCCGGGCGGCGTCAACGGAATCGGTGCGTATGAGCGGGCTCCTGGCGTACCCGAAATCGAGATGAGCCTGCTCCATGACCAGGACATGCCAGGACTGGCCCAGGACTACAACACGGGGACCGCCAAGTCCTGCATCCTTCAGTACGGGCATGCCGCTACCAAGACGTTCGCGGTTGACTTCCCTAATTGCTACGTGGCGGATCTGCCGACCCGCGACGACGAAGACGGGCTCACCGTGAGCAAAATCAAACTCCGCGCCAATGAGGATTACAGCGCGGGCAACACCGACCTGAACCGGTCTGCAATGCGGATCCACAGGTTCTAGCGAGCAAGAGAGGATAAAGGGCAATGGCGCTAACACAGTACAAAGTGGGACCGAGGCGGGTTGTTGTCGCGGGCACATATGAAGTCCAGGATGAAGACGGGTCCATCAGAGATGTCATGCTGGCGGATTCGGCAGTGGAGGACGACGGGGTTGATGGCTGCGACTGGAAGGCATACCAGGACAGCCTGTATGACACCGACAAACTCAAGATCAAAGAAGGCGAGGAGCCCACATACTTCGCCATCAAGCCGCTGGCCACCCGGCAGAAGCACTACATCGAAGACATGACCCTGAATAAGAAGCTGCGCTGGGCGTTCCGGTTCAGTGTTACCGATATCACCGGGTTCATCATCTGCGCCCCTGATGGAAGCGATCAGGAAGAGTTGCCGAAGATTCAGCGCAAAAGCGTCGGCACCGGGCTCGGAGACGCCATCACGGAAGGTTGGGTTGCTTCCGCCAATATCGCCGTCGACTTCATTCAAGCTGTCGGGCTGATGGTGATCCAGATCAGCGAGGCAACTGCCCCTTTGTCCAGGGGCTCCGGGCAGCAATCTGGGGACGGATCGTAAGGAAGCAGGGCAAGTGTGGAACAGAAGTTATCCACAGGCCGAACTGGGACTGTGAATGGTGCCTGGAGAGCGCTGGCCCGGATGACTGGGAGACATGGGGGTGTGGACACAAAGAAGAGTTCGCAGGCAAGTCCCCGGTACCGCGATCCCATGGCGCAACTGAATTACCATACAGCAGAACCTGCGAAAACTACTACTGGACACAGCCCGCGATCCTCATGGTTCTAGACGACTTGGAAGACTACCGACGCGGGGCACTTGGCAATGTCTGGGACCTCCCCGCCCCTCACCTTCAAGCATTGCGTATTGCTGACGCCGAGATGGCGCAGTGGTCGTCTTACTATCAGGCGCGGATTACGGAGCAAGGCGTCTCGGATGGGTAGAAACTTCGAGACCCTTGGGCGGCACGCTCTCAGGCGAAGAGTGCGGCGGCTGTTTGGCGATATCGGCGGATACGAGGCACAATTCGGCATTAAGAAGGATCGCAGGCCGTTTGTTTACTCGCCCAGGTCGAAACGAGGAGCCACCAAGAATCCGAATGCCGCCAAGCGAAGAGGCTGGAACAACCACGATATCCTCTTCAAGAACCTGATGAAGAAGCAGCGCAATCCGTTTTACACGTCAAAGACGGAGCGGGCGCACATTATCGCGATATGGAAAAGGGCAATAGGAAGGGCCATCAGGGGACGCGGGAGCAAGGCGTCACTGCGCATGGGTGCAGCAATTGTGTCCCGGCAACTTATCGCCTACTACCAGAGCCACATGATTACGAGCAAGACCAAGCCGGGACAGCCTGCCAAGGTTCCGAGCCAGTCTACCCGCGAGATCTATGCGTACCTGCAAAAGACGAACAACGAAAACCTCAGTCGCGGGGCTCGGAAGGACAGGATCAGGGAGTCCGGATACGGCGTATACACCGGGCAAATCTGGGACGCAATGTACACCGGGATTAAATTGATTTCGAGAAGAGGCTAGCGTGCCCGTCCCAACGCAAGAACTGATCACGAAGTGGCGTCTCGACATGACCGGGAATGCTACTCAGATCCAGGAGTACTTTCGTGACATGCGGAAGATGGAACTCTTGGAGTCCAAAGTCGACAAGATGCAGGGTCGGCGCAGCGGGACGCTTGATAAGTATGGTCGGAAGATAAAGCAGGTAGGCGACGAGACGAAGAAGGCGACGGAGAAGGTCAAGGGCATGAGCAGGGGCAGCCGGGCGCTCTCCACCGCCATGGGCAACCTCGCTTCTCGCGGTCTCAGCGCAGTGCTTATGAGCCTTCGGGACATTGCCGGAGAGTCCGGTCAGTTCACGCAGGCGCTGAATATATACACGGGCAATATCAACGACGCCCGCCAGGCAACCAGGGGCCTTGTTGGCGACCTGGAGATAATGAACAGCAAGAATAAGCTGACGACCCTTGGCGTGAAACTAACGGACACGCAATACGTTCGCTTGCTTAAAACCACCCAGAAGGTGGCCACGGCCATGGGTAGAGAAATGGGGCCAGCCCTGGATGACATTGCAACAGCCCTGGCCAGGCAGTCTATTAGGGTTGCCGATAATGTCGGAGTCGTAATGACCCAGGCTCAGGCATCCGCCAAATGGGCCGCAGCAAATCGCAGAACCGTCAAGAGTATGACGGACCTTGAGAAGCGCCTCGCGTTTCAGATTGAGTTTATGACGCAACTGGAGAAAAAGGCGGCAGAACTCCCGAAGCGCATTGATACGACTGCGGATTCGTTCAGACGGTTTACGGTTACCCTGAAGAACGCAACACTGACAATGCTTGACGCCATCAACAAGAGCGCCACTCTCCGCAAGGCACTTGTGCCCCTCAACATACTTGCCAAAGAGTGGGGCAGGCTATGGCGCAGCGATACAACGGCTGAGCGCTTGCGGGGGACCAGGTGGGAGATTGCAAAGATAGAGGCTGCTTTAAAGGGACTGCCAGACCCTGCGCTTAAATATTCAATTGGAATTGGTCGTGCAAGATTAAGTCTTGGTCAGAAATGGAGCCTTGAGCAGAATAGGGTAAAACTACAGACGCGCCTGAACATGCTGAAGCGCGACGAGGCTGGCACGGCTGCGTTCCTCGCGCTCCAGGCCGAGAAGATTGCCCGCGCCGAGCATATCGCAATGCTTCGGCGGCTCTCTGGCGCGGAGGGAAAGCCCCCAAAGCCCCCAATGCTGCCAAGAGGAAGAAAAAAGGAAATATTCGCAGGTCCAATCATAACCGCGATCAAAGTTGAGTTGGAGACGCTCGGGAAGGTAGCAGAGATATACAAAAACAAAATAGCCGAGTCCCTGCAATTCTGGAAGGGCACGAAGCGCCTGTTGACCGAGTCCGAAGTGAAGGTCATTGCCATGGCAAAGTCGCTTGCTAGCGCCACGAAAACGGCCCTATCCATTAAAGCGCCACCGATTATGAAAGGCTTTGACGACGAGAAGCTCCAGCAGCTAATGGCGTTCAACGAGCAGTTCAGGGTGATGGCTGAGAAGTTACGAGCCATGGCTCAGGCGGGGAAGGCTGGAAGTGATGAGTTTGCGAAATTATCGGCGCAGACGCTGGCGCTGGGGGCAAAGACTCAGGCTGCGGCGACTAATTTAACCACCTTCCGCACCAACATAAACGAAACAATCTCCGACCTAGCCTCCACTGGAAAACAAGCCATGGGAGACTTCGCCGCCTCCATCATCACAGCCGCAGACGCATCCATCCAAGGCACCGAGACCATGGGGCGGGCCATAGCGATTGCGCTCAAACAGTCCCTGCTCGCGATTGCAAAAGAATCCATCGTCAAGGCGCTGTTCGCCTTGGCCGAATTCCTGTTCACCCGCGACCCGTCCAAACTCGCAGCCGCTGGAATGTACGCCGCTGTAGCCGTGGCAGCCGGTGGAGCTGGACTTGGAATCAGTGCGGCGGTTCCGGATAAGGCATCAAGTGGAAGTACGGACAAGGCATCTTCAACGTCCGCCCCACAGCAGTTTGGTCAGACCGTAGAGGACAAGCGCCCCGTGAATGTGAACGTGTTCTTTAATGACCCGTTTGACCCGTCCAGCGCCAGGGTTCGCCAGCGCTCAATCAGCACTTCAATAAACCGCGCCCAGACTACGACCTAAATCATGAGCACTCTCCAACGATATCTTGGCCAGTTCGCCATCACCAACAGCAATAAAGACTTCACCGTTGGCGGATTCCCGGGATCGTTGACAACCGGCAATTACTACATGTCCGGGGCGGGTGGTACGCAACTAGTGGAGCACATGCAGGCTGTGATTCGGCTGCTCAATGGAGGCGCATCCTATCCCGCTGCCACGGTTACCCAGTCCACCACCACCGGGCAGATAACCATTTCTCTGGACGCAACCGCGACCATCGTTTGGACCAATGGTGACCTTGGAACCCTCCTGGGATTCGAGGGGACGCAGTCCGGGGCAGCACTCTACACGGGGGATTTCCAGGCTCGTTATTGTTGGTTTCCCAATCTGGCGCTGTCCAATTACCCCGGCAACCTGACCGACTGGTGGAGCCGGACCAGCACCACCCGTGCTCACCGTGCACCCCTGGGCCAGACGTACACGCGCAAGGGGAATCTGCTCTATGATGGCCGGTTCGAATACATGCACCTTCCATCAGATCGGGTGTGGAAGGAATCCGGCGCATGGTGGAAATCCTTTGAGTCGTTCTTTGAGGACGTGATCCACGAGGGCCAGCCGTTTCGCTGCTTCCCAGACCGGACCTTGACCACCTCCAGCGACTACAAGACGGCCATTTGGGCACCCGAAGAAGGCCAGCCCATCGGTTCCATGACCGAAGTCACGAACCGGAACATAACAAATTACAACGGCTTTTGGCGGGTCAACCTCCCCTTGTGGAAGCACGTCACCTGACCATGATTTGTCTCATATGCACAGGTAATCAAAGAGTGCCAGTGGTGGTCCCCGCCGTTCTAATCTCCCATGACCGTTGCATCTGACCTAAAAACAAGCACTGGCATTCATGTCGTCGGATACCTCGCCATCGAAGGCGTGGAGCCGCTCCTATTTGAAAAGAGCGACAAGGGAACGCCAACGGGGTGGAGTCGGAGCATAAAGGCGTGCCTGAACCCGCCCACCTCCTTTGCAAACGAAATCGACATAGGCGAGGCGCGGCCAGAGATATCCGCTGCAACTTTCACTCTCCAGGATATAAAAGACAGCGACGGGACGAGCTTTTTCGGGAAGATATTCTCGACGGGTCGCTGGACGTTTAACCCCCATGCGCGGATGACGCCGGGAACGTCCTTTCAGAGCCAGATCAATGCAAACGCCGATTTCATCCCCCTGAAGGCCATCGGGTCACTATCCGCGAACAGCAACGGCTTCATAACAAGGGAGTCGATTAATTGGGGTGAGACAAACGCGGACGGACTGCTCAACGTAACAAAAGGGCAATGGCCAGCGGTAAACCTGGACTCCAATTACGGATACTCTTACCATACGCCGCCTAACGACGGGGCCGGGCACCTCCCCCATGTAGGCTCAGTTGGCTTTGCAATGAACGGACGCCGCGTTGCCTACTATATCACCACTTACGACCGGGCCACGGGCGCATTCAACTCGCAGGTGAATAGCGAGCTGATATGGGTAGGAAGAATCTCCAATGAGATACAGTGGGCGGGTGCCGACAGTGGGGAGTGGAAGATAGCGTGTGATAGCATAACGAATGAATTGAGCCAGAAGACGCCGTCTTCAATGGCAGTCGGTACGCTTGACAGGATCAATATAGGCGGGTTTGGCGACTCATTTAGGATATATGTTCATACTGGTCACTTCAATGGGGCATTGATTCAGACGATAGATATAACGGTGCCAACCGGGGCATATACAACGCAGGAACTTATAACTGCGATAAACACCGAATTGGCGGACTCCTCAAATACAACGAACCACAGAATTCCCCCAGGGTTCTCTACTCTGTTTACCGTGATGGAGTTTACCCTTGACGTGTCAACGGCTGGCGGGACGGTCCAGGGCGCAAAAGATACAACGCTAACTACTGATTACAGTACCGGGAAGGCGTTTTTCAATGTCCGCACATCGTTTAATCAGACGGATTTGACTGACGATATAATGAGTGGTTGCCGCGTAGGGCTGGCCGCATCGTATGATGGGAAGACTTGCCACGCACTTGGTGCGCTCGGGTTTCATACCAGAGGAACGGAGTGGTACAATACGAGCAAATTAATAAAAACTCCACTGTCGTTTAAGTGGTACTTTTTCCAGCAAGCAGGAAAGAAGAAATACAGCCTGGCATGGCACCCGTTGCACAGGGATTACAACTCCTCGAAACTGTATGTTTCAAAGTCTGACGTTTTCTGGGTAGACCAGGGAGACGCAAGCACGCCCCAGGCTTGCGTCAAGGTTGACGATACAACGACTGCGCCATACTGGAATCTTCAGAACAAAGAGGGGACGTACTATGCGAGATATTCCAGCAGAGTAACAACTAACGCGAACTATCTCGTCCTGACCACGGATCCGCAAAAAGTGGTCAGTGCTGACGGGTTTGTAAATCAAGAGTACGGGAAGGATGCCGTAGAGGTCCAGCAGGTCTACATCCCCCATTACAAGCCCAACGTAAACGGCACCGGCTCGCCCCGTGGCCCCTTCGAACTGCTCCTATACCCGCTCCTATCCACCGGCACTCGTGGATACAATCACGCCACCTATGACAAGTGCCCGATTGACCTTGGGCTGGCAGTTCAAAAAGAACTGGTAGATATCTCCAGTTTTTTACAGGCGGACAAATACGCACTCAGCGGCACGTCCGGACTTGGCCACAGGAGACTGTACGCGATCACCAAAAGCACCTCATGGCTGGAACTTGTCCAGATGGAGTGCAAACTATTTGGGTTTGTCATGGTGTGGAGGAAGGGTAAACTCCGGCTCCGTCCAGTCCTTCACGCTCCCGGTGTCGATGGCTGGACCAAGACGCTATCCGACAGCAGCAGGGCCAACCCAGAAGAGGTTCCGACCGTCGTCATGAGTACGGCGACCGTGGTCAACCAGTACGCTTGCAGGCTCCGGTACGACGTTGGCCAAGATAAGTTCGGCCCCCCGATTATCATCACGGACGTTGACTCGGTTCTGGCCCAGGGCACGAAGCAGGTTAAAATTGACCACACGGGTGTCAGCTTCGGGCCCAACTCCATTGAGAACGCCCGGGACATACTGGAGAGCAACCTCCTGGAGAGGTGGATTCGGTTCCCGCTCCCTGTCCTAACTCAGTCCCTTGCGCCAACTTACGTTAACGAGGTGTTTGCCGGAGACGTTGTCAAATACACCTCCAGCCTGATTCCGGACCCCTACGGCAGTGGCACCATGACCACGTCAACGCTCGCCACCGTTCTATCTAGCACATGGGACTACCTGCAAGGCGTTGGTGAGTGCCTGTTGATGCTCCATGACAGGTCCCTGGCGGCGGCATGGGCTCCGGCTGCACTCGTTGACAGAACCGTAGCAGGCGGCGGACTGCACAACGCCAGCAACCAGATCCAGTTGATCCCGTACACCTTCACCAGCAGCACCTCCATTTTCACGGACGGAAACGCTGTTGCAGAGCATGCCGGTTGGGCGGTTGAGATCATTGAGCGGTCCCCGGTTGACCCCACGGCCCCCAAGACGTTTGGCCCATGGAACACGGTCGCGGCCTACTTCACGAGCAACCACTGCGTCCAGGTCCCGCCCGATGACTTTGCGGGATGGGACACCACTGGAAACACTGAGTACTTCATGACGTTCGCCAATGTCTCCGTTATAAACGTGACCCAGTTGAACGACGACAAAGGGACATGGCAGGCGAACGCTGACACCGAATTGCTCTTTGGTACAAATGTGGCCCAGGTGTACAAGTGAGCGGCATCCTAGACGCATACGCAAACACTCAATACCGCCCGGTGTCCACAGTCGAGACTGGCGAGGATCACCCGCTGTCCGTGCGTGCGTATGCCGACTACGCCAGTGCCATCAACAATTACAAGCTCCTCGTGGGCGCTCCGAGACGTGCCCAGATATGCTTCCCGCATTGGGAAAGTGAGGACAGCGAGACGGCTGATCATGTCGTTCAGGTATTCGGCCCGCTCTTTGTCCCAGATGGATACAGCGTTATTCGATACGATGCCTGTACTCGCAGAAGCGCCGGGGGCCTAAATATTACATGGTCCGTATATGTAACCCAGGTGCCGTACTTGGGGCCTAGAAAGGCGTTCGACTCCACGGTGTTTGTTGGCAGATGGGATTCGTCCACATTTACGACGAGTAGCAACTCCTGGAAGTGGAACAATGCCACGACCAGCGACATAGATATATTTGCTGACATTGGCCAGCAGTTTGTGTATGTGACTCTGGTTGCAACAAACTCTGACGCATTCAGCCGCTCTAAAATGTCCTATTTCGGAGTCAGGGCAGAGTTGAGATGACCAAAAAAGAATCAGGGACGTACTGGTCAAATCTCGACGTGTCGGGGGAGTCCGAAAACTGGACCGTCGACATTGATAATGCATCCCGGCGAATGGGCTGCTCTTCTCTTGCTCCAAAGATTGTCACATCTGGGCTCAATCACATACTAGGCAGGACCGCGCACGTTGCGTTTGCAATGGCGACAAGTCAAGCGACTGGCGTGTATAAATTCCCGGATAACCAAAACGCACTTAACCCGCTATATGAATTCATGGTCCCCGATTATCACCGGGAGGCGACGAATTACACTGCGGTGGTTGTTGCGTTTCCTCCAGATCCTGACGTGAACTGGGCGCAGTGGTCCAATACTTATGTTTCAACGAATGTTCTCGGCAGTGGCTTTTCGGTCAATACGACATACGAGAACGCGACTGGGGCGCTTCAAAATTACTACCAGGATGTGATTATAGATGTATTTGAATTGCCACGGGGGGCAGTGAGCAATTCAAACCAGATCGCGGTCATGAACACATATGGCGGATATCGGGTTGTTGACGTTGTGGTTTATGGCCAGCCTGCGGGTCGGCTTGACTCAGACATGGATCACGGATTCGTGGAGCCAGCCAAAGCCAAGTCCGCCAAGCCCGTTGTCAACGATCTCGCCGAAGATTGCAGAGCCCGCCTGGCAGAGATTCGAACGCAGGCCATACCCCCGGTTGCAACCTGGTGCGCACAAGGAACCGGAACCGGATTCAGTAATGCAGGAACCAGCCCGGGGGACCAACTTGGCATGGTGGTAAACGTAGCGTCGGACCAGGTCAATAACCGTGTCAACCTCATGGACCACGCCATAACCAGCCGCAACTCCGATACCCCGGGGATTTACGTCCACAGTTACCGGCAAGGAATCGGCCCGGAAGACACCGTCAACGGGACCACTATCCGGCATGCGGTTCACGTTCTGGCCCACGTCACCAACGCCGAATGCAACGGCAAATTGTATGCGGAGAGCAAGTGGAGCAACTCCACGCTCACCATCGACCGCGACACGCCGACATGGGTGACGATTGAAGACGTGATCACCAACAGCGCCTGGGACGAATCCATTTACACCGACGACGAGGGCGCACTCCGCACCAACAAAATCGACCTATACGGCAGCGTCAACCAGGGCGCACTCTACGTCCACAGCATCACGGTTGCGCGGAAGGTACCGCAAACAGCCTAAAGTCTGGCCCCGGTCCCGCTCCGATCCAGTAGCCTTCGGCGTGCGTTTTGATGGCCCTTTGCGTGCGAGGGGCCGGGGCTTTTTACCTTGCAAGGGGCCGTGGCGGTCTGTTACATTTCTCCTGTCCATCCTTGGGCACTAAAAGGGCCAATATATGACACAAAGCACTCCCCCTGCTGAGTACCCTCTCGGTTTCCGCATCTGGAAGAAAACCACCGCAGACTCCTGGCACTCTCCCGACGACTGGGTCAGGCCCACGGTCGAGGAGGCGCGGAAATTCGCGGAACCAATCAGCAAGGAACTGTCCTCAAAAGAGATAGTGGTGGCTCCGGAAGAGCAGCCGAAGAAGCCACCGGTTCCAGCGCCAGTCCAGGTTGACTTCAAGGCCATGCGCGAAAAGTGGGGCAGGTTCGGGGGCCCCTCCACGTCCTTCGCCCTGTTCGGATACGGCGGCATCCTGAAGCAGACCTACGCCAAGGCCAGTCAAATGGTGGCGTTTCATGCTGAGCGGGCTGGAGCTGCTTCCATTTGCAGAGCATTCGAGGCCAAGGGCATTAACCCAGCACCGCTCGGGATTCAGGTCCCGGCAGTCTGGCCCACCACGCTGGTGGTCCCCGGCGACGACGCGCTCATTGACAGGTCCCGGGCCATGGTTGCGCGGCAATTCCTGGAGACCAACAACGAAGTCCTGTTCATGGTGGACCACGATATCGAGTGGAACAACGCGGACATTAACAGCGGCTACGAGGGGGATATTCTCCACCTGTGCATGCTGGCGGCTGAGACAAAAGGTATCGTTGGCGGCATCGTCTCCAAGAAGGTGATCGGGGAAGGGATCGCGTCCATGGTCGGGGTGGATATCAATGTCCCGCTCGGTCATGATGGCGTGTTCGAAACCCCCGTGGTGGGCTCCGGAATGACGGCCTATCACCGCTCTGTAATCCAGGACGTATGGGACCGGGTGCGGGAGTGGGACTGTGCCGGGACCATTCCAGCGCCGGGGTACGTGCCGGTGTTCCTGCCGAATATTGCCGGTCACCCCCATGCCCCGGGCCAGATGATTGTCAATAGTGAGGACTGGGCACTGTGCGAGAGGGCGCGGCGTCTGGGACACAGGTCCTATTTGGCGACCCGTCCCGTTACCAAGCACTGGGGCTGGTACCCTTACGAAGTGGCTCGTGATGCGGCTCCACGGCAGAACGGGCAGGCACCCACTCAGAGCGCCCCTGAGCCGGTTGCGCCGCCTCCCATGGGCATGGACCACCCTGCTATCCCGAAGCAGACAGAGCCCGTTACGTTTAGCCTGTGCCATGCCACGCGAGGGAGACCAAAGATGGCGCTGGCGGCTCGGGAGTTGTGGTACGACCGGGCTAGCGGGGAACACAACTATGAATACACTTTCTCCATTGACGATGACGACTCCGCTATAAATAGGCTCAAGATCCGAGAGGGAACCGGCGGCATAAAGCCAGTCGTTGTCTCTGGAGATAATCGCGGCTGCGTCGACGCGTTTAATCGAGCAGCGTGGAAAAGTACCGGCCAAATCCTAATCCAAGTCCATGACGACGTAGAACCCCCGCAAGACTGGGACCTGGAGATACTCAAGCGGATCCAGGATATCAACGCGCCCGTCCTGCTCAAGGTTGGCGATGGTACCGCTCCGGAAGTCAACGCGGACCGCCCCTGGCTCCCAACCGTGGCCATCATGACGCGCCCATTTGCTGAGAAGGTTGGCGGCATGTGGTACCCCGGCTACATCTCCTTGTATTGCGACGACGACTTAGGCAGGAAGGCGCAGAAGGACGGCTGTTTCCTGGCGGCGGATGACCTGGTTTTCAAGCATGACTGGCAGGGACCGACGCGGGATGAGACCCAGAAGCGGAGTTACAGTGACGCGAATCGGGAACATGGTGAGGCGCTGTTTCGGCAACGGACGGCGGCTGGGTTTCCGGATGGGAAGTGGGGGGAGGTGGTAGCGTGACATGGTCCGAACAATGCCCGAAGTGCGGTTCATGGGTTCCGGCTCGGCACGGGGAAAAGCGCACCGACTGTTACCGATGCCGGGACGTCAAGGCGTGCATGGGCTGTCCGTGGCTATCTGAAACCTGGACTGCGCTTGACAATGACGACCCCGAATCATGCGGCCACCTGTGGGCCAAGGTTGCGTACTGCACTCAGGGGAAATTCGAGATCATGTCGAATGACCTGGCGGGACTTAAGGCGTATGGGTGTCCAGAACTATGACCACCACCGCAACCCCCACCCAATGGGCAACCGCGCAACGATACGAGCGGTAACTATATGACCCCGCACATGTCCACCACACACGCCGCTATCGTCGTCTCCATTTTGCAGCGGCACAACTCCCCGCGCTGTTTGGAGTGGGGCAGTGGCGGGTCCACGGTTCAATTCAGCCCTTATGCTGGGCAGTGGCACGCCCTGGAAACGTCCCCCAAATGGTCCGCGTCCGTAAGTGCCGCCGCCTCACCATCTGCAACCATTCACTTGTTCGACCAGGGGATTGCATACGATCACGAGCCCTCGTATCAGGATGCGCTCAGGTCTCTTCCGCTCACCGATTACATCAACTGGCCACTGGACAATGGTCGGTTTGACTTCATCCTGGTTGACGGTCGCAAGCGATCCGACTGTGTCGGGGTGGCAAAACAGGTGGTGTCCGATGGCGGCGTGATCCTGCTCCACGATGCCCAGCGCCCCCACTACCACGTCGCTTGCGAAGACCTGTTTAAAATCCGGCACCGGGACGAATTCGGCGACGAACTATGGGAGATGCACAAGGGGACTCCCGTCCAATGATCTTCCGCTTTGATGACATAAGCCCGAACACCGATATGGACGCGGCCCGGCGGCTAACCGAATGGCTGGCTGACCACTTCCCGGAAGCCCGGATCATGTGGTGCATCAGCCCGCTTGCCCATGATTGCAGGGCAGAGGGCGAGATTCATCAGGAGCGAGTGTACCCTCGAATCCTGAATGCGAAAAGCGATTACCGGAACCTGTTTAGAGCCGTCTTCGCAACCGCTCCAGAGTGCCCACCCGGCGTTATCCCTGCCGCACATGGTCTTTGGCACATTGACCACCGCCTATTGGATCGCCAGGTCCAGGAAGCGAGCATATTAACGAGTTGCTCATTGGCCAATTCCTCTGTGTTTGTGCCTCCGTTTAACAAGTGGAATCGAGACACAGTCAGCATCTGCGCGGAGCACGGGGTTGAGTTGATAAAATTCGAGAGCGGTTGGAAGTCCATGGAGCACGAAGTGTGGGATGACGGGCTGGAGCAGTGGTACCTTCACCCCAGATTCTGGACGGTTGGCAAATTGGAACGGTATATGGAGCAGGCCCAATGAGGAGTCCCGCCGAGATGGGGGTGATCCAGATTGAGATCACAAACTATTGCCACAGCGATTGTGCAAATTGCACACGATTAATTGGGCACTACCGGCCAGAACAGCGGTATTTCATGAGTGAGAACACCTTCGGGCGGGCGGTGGAATCCTTGGTGGGCTTCCCTGAGATTGTTGGCATTATGGGTGGCGAGCCGACAATGCACCCGCAGTTTCCAGGACTGATGGAGTACTACAGGTCTCGGGTTAGGCCAGAGAAGCGCGGGCTGTGGACGTCTGCTCCAGACTCGTACTTTAGGCACAAGTCAACCATCATGGAAACGTTCCCCCGGTGGCAATTGATAAATGACCGGAGTCCAGGAGCCCCCTCCAGCCTTCATCAGCCCATTTTGGTTGCAATATCTGACATTGTAGACGACCAAAAAGTGCGGGAGTCGCTTATTGATAAGTGCTGGGTGCAGAATATGTGGAGTGCAAGTATAACGCCAAAGGGTGCATTTTTCTGCGAGGTGGCTGCGGCAATGGATCGACTTTTCGACGGACCTGGCGGATGGCCAATTGAGAAGAACTGGTGGAAGCGCACCCCCGACGATTCTGACTTCAAAGATCAAGTAAACCAATGGTGCCACAGGTGCGGTGCTGCGTGCCCGTTGCCCCGTCGCAAGTCAAGTGATTCCGTGGACGACCTGTCCCTGTCAAATTTCGCAGCACTTGCGGGCAAGAGTCCAAAGGTGCGCCGTGGAGCGATTAATAAATTCTTAAAGCGAAACTGGAACCCCGAATTGTACGACTGGCACCCATCCGTGGAATGGTATTTGGAAAATGGACCACAGGACCGCGTGGCACCACATACTGCCGAGAGGCTAAAGAAGTAATGGACGCTTTGACGATATGCGTTAACTATGCAGACTATTTAACTGTTTCCTTGTTTCAGAATCGGAAGTTTTTTGATCGTTATTTGGTTATCACTGATACAAGCGACTCAGAGACGCCAAAGGTGTGCATTGAACACGGGGCCGAGTGCATAAAAACAGATGTTTTTTATGAGAACAATGCCCCGTTTGCCAAAGGGCGAGCGCTTGACATGGGCATCAAGTGTCTTTGGCCGAAATGGACCGCCATTGTTGACGCTGATATTCTAATACCCCCTTCCTTTGAAGAGTTGACAGGTGACCTGGACGCTGGCGCAATCTATGGCCCGCGTTACAAGCACCACTGCCAATATGGCGAGACGGGCTCAAACCTCCATCATGGGGGAACAGCATGCGCTGGATTTTTGCAAATGTTTTACATTGGGGTAGATGCGGCATTCCTTCACCCGTCAACCTCCGGTCATTGCGGCACTGATGATGTTTTGTTTTCCACCATGTTTCACGAGGTGCAATATTTGGACATGACCGCATACCATATGGGTCCAATTGCGGACAGTGGCAAAGATAACATCAACTGGAGGGGGCGCGTATCGGAACGTTGCCCATACGTCGTAGCGGATATCCCCCTATTGCTGGAGGGGCGACAAGTGGCCCCATGATCGTCGCCATTCACCAGACCAACTTTATGCCGTGGCTACCATTCTTCAAGAAAATGGAGCAGGCGGATGCGTTCGTCTTTTTGCGCCATTGCCAGTGGTCCAAGGGCGGCTATCAGAATCGATTCGACATGAATGGCAACTGGTACACCATGAGCGTTCAACAGGGCCTAGAAGATATTGCCGACAAGATGTATCTGGACCCGATGGCGGACTGGGACCGGATTGTCTCCAGGCTCCCGGAACACAAAGGGACACTGCTCACCCTCCGATCTGCCCTGCATCATGACAAGCGGCTCTGTGGCGTCAATTTCAGGCTGGCACTTCAGATCCGGAATATGCTGGGGATCAGGACAGTCCTGGCAGCGGACCGGCCAACGGAGGCGACCGGCACTAAGCGGCTGGTCAACATCTGCAAGGAAGCCAAGGCAACCACATACCTAAGCGGGCCGAGTGGGCGCAATTATCTCGACCTGGAATTATTTGATAGGGCGGGGATCGGGGTGGAGTTTTTTGAGGCGGACGAAGCGGATAAGGTGCCCATTTTGGAGGCGATCTAGTCATGGCCTTTGATGTTGTGGTCCTGTCCACGAACGACAGCCCGCTATATTACCAGTGCGCCCCGCTCGTGGTGGCAGCATGGCGCAAGTTCTTCCCCCGCGTCGAGGTGATGATCGCATATACTGGGAGGTTGGATCTGGTCCCGCGTCTCCAGCAAATCGCACCTGTGGCAGTGTTTGAAAACAAGCCGGGTTACCCGTCCGGCAATTGGGCCAAAATGATCCGCTACTTCTTGGCCGCGAAACAAGGAAACCGGGTGTGCATGATCCATGACATGGACTCGCTCCCGCTCCAGCGCCAGTACTATATTGATCTGACAAAAGATCGGGCCGCTGGGTTTCTGCTCTGCGTCGGCTGGGAGGTCTACGCGCAGACTGAACATAGCGGCAAGTTTCCAGCCGGGTGCATGTGCGCCGAGGGCTGGGTGTTTGACCAAATCTTGAGGCAAGACGATGTGCGCGTTGGGCTGTTCGACCATAAAGAGGACTTGAACGCGCACCCGGATGTGTTTTCAGACGAATCTCTGATGCGTGCATTGATAGCCCAGTGGCCCAGTCCACGCCTGCAATTCGTCCCACGCGAAGTCAATATTCACCGTGATTGGGTTGACCGCTCGTGGTGGGCCGTGGACGTGGACAGGCTGAATCGAGGGCCGACCGCCACGGATTGCGGGTACGCGGAATGCAACTTGCTGCGTCCGCCATCTGCCCACTGGCCCCAGATAAAGCCAATCGCGGATTACATTTTAGGCAAAGACGCAACTATGAATGAAGCGCTGCTGGCATAGTGGCGATTAAGGAGAAACCAATGGACCCGAAAAAAGACAAGACCGAGACCGAGGCAACCCCCGCCCCCGCGCCAGAGAAACCCAAGGCCAGGCGCGGACGGCCCCCGAAGAAGAAGGCGGAAGTGGAGGCGAAACCAAAGCCCAAAATGCCCACGGAAGAGGTTGTGACCGAGTGGAAGATCGGCGCAAAGACAGTGGAGCCAGAGCCCATTCCGGCCCCGCCCCCCGTCACCTTCACCGCCAACACCAAGCTCCAAGTCACCCCCACGCAAGCCGGAATCAGCATGATGCAGGAGAAGCATGACGCCATGTTGCACAAGGTTGGATCTGCCGTTCGTGGTGCCTACCCCCGCAACGTGCTGGAGTTCCGCGCCTGCTCCGAGCCGGGCTGCGTGACGTATACGCTGCTGGAGCTGCTGTGCCAGTTTGGGCCGGACGTGGCGCTGGGTAAGGCGCTGCCGTTTGAGGAGGAGGGGCTGGTTGTGGTGGAGGATGATAAGTAGGTGAAGATCCTAGTAACCTACCGTGGCAACCAAGGCCCAGGAGCCGGATGGGAGACAGGGGCTGCTCTGGTCCGCGCCCTCCGTCGCATGGGCCACCAAGCACACCCATACGGCACCGTCTACCAGACCGGCCAGAGAATCGCCCCTGAAGCGCCATGGAAGCCGGAGTTAATCATCTTCATGGAGTGCGGCGACGGTGACCAGCAGTATATCGAGTTTGCGACCCGTGGCTGCCCCATGGCCATGTGGCTGTTTGATACCGGGCGGAATGAAAAGTATCAGGAACACCATCGGCTGCTGGTTGACCACCTGAAACCGGAACACCTCTTCATGGCTAACCCGGACATGATTCCTTCCTTCCCAGGCTCTAAATACCTACCCTATGCGGCAGATGAGACGCGTTTTAAGCCGACCACGGGACCGAAGAAGGGAGCGGCCATTATTGGTAACCCGTTTGCGGAGCGGGTGGCGTTTGCGGCCAAGGTGGGGGTCGAGGTGATCCAAACGGAGACCGGGCAGGAGTATGCCGATGCCGTGGCGGGGCTTCAGGTCCATGTCCACCACACGAACAGCGGCGGGGATGGACTACTGGTGATGCGGTACTGGGAGACGTTGTGCTGCGGGACGGTGTTGCTGTGTCCGGATGATCCCCGCCCGGATCCATTAAAAAACATGGTCCACCTCGTTACGTATGACGGCTTAGACCGTGCGCGTGCATTAATAGGCCACTTGACCGGTCCTGGAATATGGACTGCCAATAAAATTGCCGCAGCCGGTCGCGAACACGTCCTAGCCCACCACACCTACCGGCACCGGGCGCAAGAGATACTGGATTCACTTTAACCAACACCAAGGGCCAGCCATGATCTACCTAGTCTACCCCAACGATAAATCCCGCTCCACCGCCGCCCCCTGGTCCATCGGCTACAACCTGTCCAAGGGGCTACGAAAGCGCGGCCACCTGGTTCAGTGTCATGACTGGGACGAGCAACTGTGCGTGTACCCGGATGGCCCCGACGACATCCTGATTGGCCACCCGCACCCGGAGCCGGGCAAGTGCTTCCGGACCAGTATGGTGGCCCCGTGGAAGAAGGTGGTATCGATTGCGCCTTGGAATGGGTCGGAGGAGTATCGGCGGGACCAGGAGTATGTGTGGGGGAAGGTTGACCACCACATTCTGATCTGCGGGGAGAGTTGGTATCTGGATTTTCCCGATGATGCCTATGCCGAGTACTTCGCAACGCGGGGGCTAAGTCACCTGGACATGGCCATAGACCCGTCCCACTTCCCGCCCCTGAAGCAGTCCTACAACGCGCCCGGTGAGCGGCGATTCTTGTACATTGGCTGCACGGTTCCGATTAAGGGGACGGAGTACCTAGCAAAGTGCAACACAGCGTTCCCGGGCATGAACCTGGGACATATCGGAAACGGGACCATTCCCACGGCTACCCACCACGGGTATATGGATCTACAATCCGACGCCGCCAAATCCCTAATCTCCACCTACGACTTCCTGATCATGCCTGGTCTCCACGATGCAAACCCGACCACCGTACTGGAAGCCATGTGCTGGGGCCTGATCCCGGTCCTGTCCGATGGATGCGGATACTCCCTGTCCGGTGGCGACTACCACGGGTATCGACTCGCCCGCACTTGCACCGAAGACGCCGCGCTGATAGAGTCGCTCCAAAGGGTCGACGAAACAACGCTGCGTGACCTTGCCGCGAAGAATCGCGAACTGGTTTCCAGCCGCTACACTTGGCAGCGCTTCATAGATAGTGTTGCCCTTGTTTTGGAGGCAGAAGATGAGCAGGTTCGTACCCCCCGCGCAGTGGTATCTGGCCGTTAATTCCGCCACAACCGCAACCACCTACCCCGCCGCGTCAACTAACGGCGTCCTGGTCCCAAACGGGAAACTGAATGAGTACGCCCACGTCCTGGTTGACTCCAATGCGGGGTGCTCAATTCGCATTGTCGGGATGACGAGTTCGAAGGCCGCGAGCGGGGCCGAAGCCATCGGGAATAAGTGGGCGAAACTGCAAGAGTATTCTGTTGCGGGGGACGTGAATTTCCCCTGGGCCGAGCGGCTGACGAGCATCACCGCTTACGAGCGGATTGACGTCCAGCGCACGGATACCAACGCCAACGCTACCGTCAATGCCTACGTCGGCTTTTGCGAACACTGGCGCTCTTAAGGATCCATCATGGGATACGGCACCGACTCTGGTACTCTAAAAATAGGCACTGGCGGCACCGACGCCGCAGCGGGAAACAAGGGCGTTAGCAACGGCGACGGCCACACTCACGAGGCAGGGAGTGGTGGCGCAACCGTGCCAGTTGCAGGCGGTGGCACGGGGGCTACTACGGCGGCGGCAGCAAGGACCAACCTGGGCGTATCTGCGAGATCCCTCATCATCTCCCCGCTGGCCGGGACCGCACCGCAGACCGGCTCCTTTGACGAGCGCTATCTATTCGACGGCAGCGCCAACCACCTCGATGGGCGAGAGAACGGGGTTGACCTCACGCGTGTTGGAAACGAGCGGCTGGGGCTGGCCAACAATCTCATCGGTGAGGGGTTCCACGATACCGGAACATATCTCTGGAAAAGCGGCGCTGGCCCCACGGCACTACACAATATCGGCGCTATGACTGTGCAGATGATCTGTTCCATTTCAACGAGCGCTTCGATCCAAACATTCTTCTGTACTGGAAAAGCAGGAGCCGAATCCGAGGCGGATAATACATGGGCGTTCCCGTATATCTTGTCGGGCAGAATGGTGTGGTTTCAGGAGTCCGGCGCAGGCGTCAATGGCTCATACACTTTCGAGGCACAAGCTCCAGTCGGCGAGCTAGTTTTGCTCACCTGGACGCGCAGCGCTGATGATGGCGGCTCGCAGACCTTGACGTTCTACATAAATGGCACTGAGATGGACTCTGGCAGCATTACGACGGCGACGGGCGGAACGGCTGCTGATGCAAACTTTTGGATTGGGGTATACATGGATATTACCTACCCGCTTGGCCCCGGCGCGATTGTGGTGGAGTATCGCCAAATAGCAGCCGAGTATTCGGCGGCAAACGTGGCGGCTGACTACGCACTGACCCTGGTATAGGAGCGGAAGATGCAGAAGAACCGAATTGAAAAGATCAGGCTGTGTGAGTTCACCGAGGGTAGGGAGGTGGATGCCGTGGGAGTGTGCGGCGAGTGCGGAAAGGCGTTCGCGTCTGACCATGGCGGCCATGTAGTTATCGACGTCCAGCACGGCGAGGGAGCGGGTGGCGGCAAAACGATCCTCCGGTGCAAGGACCACATGCCCAAGCCAGGCGGCGGAATCGCGGCACTGGTGCAGGCCGTCGAGGCGCACCTGAAGCAGTAGATAGCACCACCGCACCCGGGGCAGACCGGGAGAGGATCGACCATGAGCCCCCTATTGCAGCTTCTGGCAGCCGCTACAGGCCCCACCTCCATCCCTCCTGAGTATCTCGTAGGCGGCGGCGGAATCCTGGGGACGATCATGTTTCTGGCCAAGGTCCTGGCCGACTACCTCAAGGACTGGCGGCGAGGCCGCAATGTGGATTCCGAGGATGCCCGGGCAAGCAAATATTACTCGGAGACGATGGCCACCCTGGCCGAGATGGCCGAGGCCGATAAGAAGCACCAAGCCGTGACCGAAGAGGTGCACAAAGCCACGGTCGCTTTTGACCGAGACGGACAGCCGGTCCACCGGGGATGCGGCAAGGGTGGATGCGAGGCCATCGAGGCCATTGGAGAGTAAGATGAAAAAGCTATTGATGTTGGTCGCACTGTTCGCCCTGATCAGCTGTACCGCAGCTCAAAAAGCCATGTGGGCCGACCTTGGAAAGGGAGCACTCACCGCTGTTGCGGCCGTTGCCGCTGACTCGGCTTGCGCAGCTGCCGCCCTCAAGTGTGAGGACTACGGCGGGGCGATGTGCGTCTCCATGGTGAAGCAGGGATGTCACATGGGCCGAGCCAAGATGATGGAGGCCCTCACGGCGTGGCGTAGCAAGGGAGCGGCCCCCGACCCTGCAAAGGTGCAGCTTGAGGTCCGGGCCGCTCTGAGCTCGGATGCGGGGCTCGTAGCCTATAAGGCGAGAATGGCCCCGATCATGAAGCTGGAATCCGCAATTTCTCCGAAAGGAAAAAATCCGGTTAGCAATATCGGGTTTAAGGTGCCCACCACGGCGACCGGGGGAGCGGGGGTCACCGACTCAAAGCCGGTCGAGATCAAGTGACCGAAGACCATGGCCACGGCGGCTCGTGCTGGGGCTACGATGCCTGAGTATGACAAGCAGGCGGAGGATCAGCGGAAGTTGTTTCCGGACGGCTAGCCTCCCCCAGCAACCCCCGCACGTAATCCGCCACCTTCTCCCCTGCCGCTGCTGCCCTCTCTCGCAGCCTGTCGCCGCCCCCGGGTGGTAAGCGCACCATGAACCGCTCTGGGTAGCGCGGGCCGGTCCCTGAGCCGCGTGGGCGTCCTCCTGTGCCGGGTTTCGGGCCTCTGAGTCCCATGGGCTAAAGATACCTGCTGGGGACCATTCTGAACGCTGATGCAATGCGCTCGGAGACTTCATCCTGCTTCCGCTGGTAATGCATCTTCGCGATCTTCACGGCTTCGGCCAGTGTGTCAGTGGTGGTGATTGACTCGACCCCCAGTGGTCTGCGTGCGTTCCACTTTCTGCCCGTCGGAACAAAGTGGACAACATAATGCGGGCCAAGGATGCCAACCCAGATGCCGTGAAAACTTCGCCTGAGATCAAGTCCTTCAACCGTCTTGAGTCGCTGCATGCGCTTGTATTTCTTCGCCATGGGTCTCATCTCCTCTGCCCGGCTTGGCCCCCGGGATGGGCGCTGGGCGGGGGTTACTTGCCCGAACAGGTATCGCAGACCGTGACCATCTTGCCACCGTAGAAGGGCTGATTGCTGGCAGCGCTGGGGTCAACGTGGCTGGAGCAAAGGGCGCACTTGACGTACTGCTGAACCTTGTACTTGGGTTGGAGGTCTGCTGGGATAAATTGCTTGAAAGATGACATGCCTCTCTCCTCTGCCCGGCTTGGCCCCCGGGCTGGGCGTTGGGTGGGGGTTAGTACACTCTGGCGCGCTTGCCCCAGATGGCCTTCTGCTTGGAGTGGCGCAGGATGGTCCTTGCGTCGTCGAGGGTATGGAAAGAGGGAGCCATGTAGGACTTGATGATTCCGTAAGCCTGACCGTACCCCATGCCGTTGGCGATTTTGATGGAGATGGACTCAACCAGGGTCTTGTAAAGGTCGGTGGTTGTAATGTCGGTGGCTGCGTCCATGCTGTTCTCCTGGTTCCGGTTGGCTTGCTGTGTCGCGCTGTTCATATTTAGATAGTAGCCCATGTAACTAGGAAGTCAACCCTCTAATTCAAATTAATTGAGAATTTATTCTGGAACCGTCTCGAACCCCAGCGCCCGCCGCACCAGTTGCGACACGCTGCACCCTTCAAGGTTGGCCTTGCGCTCCAGTTCGGCCTTGCCACCGGACGGGAGTTTGACGGTTAGGCGCTCGACCCAGCGGGGTGGCGGGTGTGTTCCGGGTGGACGTCCGGGTGGGCGTTTATGCTCGCATTCTCCATTTATGCCCTGGTGTTCTCCTGCCATGTGTCCGCAGTTGTCGCAGGGGTAGGTGTCAATAAAAACATCCCCAGGGGCAAATTCTTTGCAGGCGCAGCCCATGGCTAGCAGTATCCCAGCGCCGGGTCTCCGTCGCTTTCCATTACTTCCGCGTCTTCCATGCACCCCTCGCAGTACATGCCGTCGTCTGCCTCGTACATAACCTCATCGTCGCAATCGTGTCCGCATCCGTCGCAAGTGTCCTCGTAGTGCATGCCGTCCTCCTGTGGTTGGTCCCGCCCCGGGTCGCCACTCCCGGGATGCTGCTGGCTAAGCGGGAGGCGCTGCTAGTCCCTTGCGGCCATGGTCTTGGCCAGCCGGGCGGCGTCCCGCGCATGGCGGTCATGGTACTGAAGGCCAGCGGTTCCGCCTGCAAGCCTAATCTCTTTAGCCTGCCGCTTGTGCCACTCGGCCATCTCGGCCCACTCAGCAGCGGATTTATAAGAAGGGAGAGAGATAAAGTCAGAAGCCATATTGGCCACCTTTGGGGCTTGGCCCCGGTTAGGGTTTGTGTTGCCGCTTGCTGCTTTGTTTCCGTTAACCATAAATACATAGTAGCCCGCCTAATGCAAAGGTCAACCCTCTAATCTCACTTTTCTCAAATTAATTTCCCCCATGCTACAATCCCGCATGCCAGCCACCTGCCCGACATGCCGCCAGCGCATAGACAACGACCGCGCCCTGCCCCACGCCAACGGTACGGACGAAGGCGCGGCACGGCTCTGGGCGAGCTACATGATTGCGTTGCTGGCCAAGTATCCGCCGGAGTTCAAGGCGCGGGTGGTGGGGTTCGTGGCTGATAAGTATCGCGTGGAGAATAACGATGAGTAGTGGAGACGCGGTGCTGCCGGGTGAGATTGGCGCGGCGTGGCTACCGTCCAGCGAGTTCCCCCATATGCCAGCCCGGTATCACGCCATGGGTAGGCGGTACAAGGTGCCCCCGATTCTGCTCGTGGTCCATTCCGGCGCAAGGGCGGCAGGCGTGGCGGAGTACATAGCGCGTCCCGACCTGGAGCGGAAGGTAAGCGCCCACTTTTCATGGAGCAAGACTCACCAGGGCTTCGCTCAGCAGGTCGGACTGGACCGGCAGGCGTGGCACGCAGGGGGCAGCAAGTGGCGCGGCAAGGGTGGCGTTAACGCCCTGAGCGTAGGGGTGGAGCTGCCAGGCCCGTGGGACATGGAGAGGGGACCGGGCCAGCGGCAGGAATGGGACCGGCTCATGATGTGGCTGGTTCAGGCTTGCCCGTCTCTGGAGTTCTGGGCGCGGCACAGTGATATCAAGCGGGGGAAGCTGGATCCGGGGCCGGGGTGGGATGCCGGGTGGATGAGCGGCGTGGGGCTGGCTGAGAGTTAGGCCACCAGCACCACCGGCAACTTCTTGATAGGCGGTTTCTTAGGCTTAACCGGCTTCTTACCCGGCACCTTGGGCGGGTCCTTCTTCGGCGGCTCGCCCTTCCCCTTGTCCGGAGTCTTGCCCGGCTTCACCTCGCCCTCCAACATCACCGGCTTAGCGCCACCGGCCACCTCTGCCCGTGACGTGGGGATGAGACCTTTCGCGGATAGGATGCCGGTCAGTTTGGCAACCTCCTTGGCCAGCACCCGCCGCTCGGCGTCCCCAGCCTCCACCCGGTCAATGAGCCGGTTGACGGTGGGCGCGGTCAGGCTCCAGGCCTCGGCTCCCTTGTCCTGCGCCGCCATGGCTTGCTGGACTGCTGCTCCACCTGGCACGAGGGCGAGCAGGAACGGGAGGGCGAGTTTGAACAACTTGACGTAGGTGGCCGCGGTCTCTGGCTTCGGCTCTGGTGCGGTTTCGGTCTCGGCTTGCGGCTTGTCGTCGGTATCGGTCATGGTGCCTCCTGGCGGGAGTGTAGCATGGGGGTTAGTCTAAACGTCGCCTCCTGCCCCTGCAAATAGTGCCAGCTCATTCACTTGGCCTCCTCCATCCAAAAACCTCCTCTCGAAGCTCCGGCCGCTCGTACAAAAACCGCAGGAGCCTCACGATATCCATCCTCGCCCAGTGGTTCTCCCGGGCTCTCAGCTCCTCCTGGAGCTGCTCGGCGACCCCCGGCGGCATCTCGTTAAACGTCCACCGCTTGAGCCTTACCCGCTCTGTGCCTTGCTTGGTCCATAGCGAAGCGTCCACCCTGCGCAGCAACAGGCCCTCCCCCGTGTTTTCCTTGAGCCACCGATCTACGAAGCCCTCAGCCTCTTCTCCCGCGTCGAGGTGCTCCAGGTCGAAATACCCGAGGGCGCGGCGGTAGCAAAACCCGATGGCATTGCTCAGAAACCATTCCGATGCTTGCTCGTAGGTGAGCGGCTCCAGCTCCGGGAGAGGGCGCACAGGGGCTCTGTGCTGGCGCCCGGCGTCACGCCGCAGGAAAGCCGCTCTGGCGGCCTCGTCGTCCATCCTGCGGCGATCCTTGATGCTATCCACGGTCTGGCTCAGTGCCGGAGATGCAGGCGGGCGGCTCGGGCCATGGGATGCCGAAGTCGCGCCGCTTAATCTTGCACATGCGACCGTCCGGGTGATGCCAGACGATGCCCTCAATATGGTTGCAGTCCAGCCATGCTTTTAGGCCCTCAAAATCCCTTGGGGGTTTCGTCTCCTCGACCCATGTCAGCGCGCCATGTTCCCAAAGCTCATGCGAGCCGAGACAGCACGGATTCCTTTGAATCTTCGGCCCCACGAGCTCATAGGTCCCATCAAACACCGCCGGCCCCATCTTCTCCCAGGCCTCTCGGTGCCATTGATGCTCTAGCCCGTCGCCTACCGGAACCCAGCCATGTCCCGTCATCTGCTCAGGGTTGAGACTCCAGTGAGTCCACCCCGCAGGCATGACCTTGCCTTCTCTGAGCCGGTGCCGGGCGTACAGGCAGCCGTCGATGACGGCGCAGCATGTTCCGTCAATCTTTTCTGTCGGTAAGCCTTCCCCGTCCGCTACCCACTGGCACTCGGGGTCAATCGCCGGCGTGGCCAAGAATTTGCGCCCCTGCGGCTCTCGGATGAATAAGCTCGGAATTCTCATCATGGCTATTCGCCTTCCTCCGGAGGCTCTCCGGGATCCTCTTCGTCCCCCATGGCCTCCCGTGGCACCGCAAGCGCCTCATGGATATCAACATCCCCTGCCTTGACGGCCATCCCGATCTCGGTGAGTACTCGCACATCGTCATCACCCCACCTCTGCCAAGGGGCGTTGACGAATTCCTCCATCTCCTCCTTCTCGGCGCCCAGCTTGATCAGGCCGGCATACACCCCCGCGACTGCCTTTTCGTGAGGCGTCTTTTCCGCCTTCGGCTCGGCCTTCTTCTTCGCCTTGCGCTTGACGGTGGCCGTCGCCCTGGCCGGCTTGAAGTCGGTCACCTCCTCGGGCGTATAAACCCCGACCACGATCCCGGGATGCACCATCCGGACGCCTTCAGAGATGCAGCGGGCCCTGAGCATCTGCCGGGGAAACTTCTTCCAGTTGGCCTTGATCGCCTTCCCGGATCCCACGGCAACCCCGCTCTCCTTCATCTCCTTGAAGGTCACCGTTACCGGCACCGCCTCGGGCGCATGCTTCGGGTGGGAGAATTCAGCGGAGCACACCTCGGTCGAGGTCTCCAGCCACTTGACCAGGCCGCCATCGGCCTGAAACTCAGCCTGCATGGCATCGGCCCTCATGGAGAGCTTGCCCTCAATGACGTGGTAGCGTCTGGCGAGCTCCATAACGGGCCTCTGCTGGTGCATGGCCTCCAGAGCTAGCACCATGCCCTGGGGCGTCGTCTTGATGCCAAAGAGGCCGCTCTCTGCGATCATCTTGCCCATCTGCTGAGCTGCGGCGAGGGGGTTGCCTTCCATGCGGGCGTATACGAAATCCTCGTTAGTGGGGGCCATCACCTCAACGGGCACCTCTACCTTTTCGATGTCATTTCCCATCGGGGGCCTCCTTGCGCGCCTTCGGCTTGTAGCCGATGCAGCGGTCTACCTCGGCGTGGATCGCCGAGATGCCGACGAACAACTTACCGCCGATCTCGGCCACAATTGCTTTACCGGTCGATTCCACCGGCTTGATCCCGACTACGTCTTTGACTTCCATGTTCTTTAGCTCCTCACTCGTTGGTTGAAAGTAAAACCCGGGTCGGCCTGACTTCGCCTCTGTTGCAAGCACGGTTGAGCCTCAGCCAATGTCAAGGGGGGAGAAATTGACGGAAAAGGCTTCCCCAATGTAGGTTTTGCAACGTCGGCTGCTACCAGGAACCGCACTGTAAGCAGTGGCGACCCGGGGTACATCACTGTGCAAGCTCCAGGCCCACAACTGCTAGGGCCTCTTCCACGCTCTTGACGGTGGCCAGCGTTCCTCCCTTCCAGTTGAGCTCAAAGACAGCCTCGGCCGGTGTGAGCTTACGCGCCGAGGCTGCCTTTGAGCCGTCCTTCACCTCCATCAGGTAAGTCACCCCTCGGTATCCGACCAAAAGGTCAGGGCAGCCCTTCCCCACGCCTGCAATGCTCTGAACCGAGCATCCGCCCAGCTTCAGCGCCTTGACGATCTCCGGCTGGTTGGCGTCCACCTTGACCTTGACCCTCCAGACCATCACGCCAACCCTGGCAGGATTTCCTGCATCCTCGTGGCCATCAGGTCAACCGTGTCGCCCTGGCGGGAGGCGAACCACCCGTAGTATTGCCGCTTCGCGTTCTTGCCCGGGAGGAAGGTCAGGGTTAGGAACATGACCAGATAGGTTTCACCCTCGGCGGTGCGAAACTTGACCGATGCCTTGACGCCGTCGATCTCGGACAGCTCCAGCTCCTCGGCGCCGCTGTAGAAGGTGAACTTCAGCGAAGCGGTAGAGATGGCGAAGCCGACCGACTCGGGATCCCCGTTGGGCTCGTGCTCACCCGTCATGGCCGCATGCTGAGCCGCGGCATTCTTGCCCATCATGGCGGCGAGCTCCTCGGTGAAATCCAGCCTCAGCTTCACCGCGATAGCCCCCTCCTTCTCCTTTTTGATGCGCTTCGATAGCGCGGTCACCTTCTCAACGGTGGCTCTGTTCTTGGCGTCAAACATTCATTGCTCTCCTTCGGGCCCTCGCCCGCTTGTTGCTCGCTCTGCTCTTGCAGAGCTTCGAGCAGTAAAGTTGATCCCTCTGGCGAGGCGTAAAAACCCCGGAGCAGTTTTTGCACTTAGCAATTTTGATCGGCGGTAGGCCGAGGTTGTAATATTCGCGGTGGTAGGCGGCGCGGCTGCTCATCTCAGCTCCTCTCCAAATTCATCAAGCCCCTGCCCCGCGTCCGGTCCCGGGAAGTGGATCGGGAGTGGGCGGTCATTCGCTAACGTCCGTGGCCCACATCGGAGCCCAGTGGCGGATCCTATCGCGAGCCAGCGCCAGATAT
>Ga0080013_1001041_pt1 | contig 37572 bp, 32 predicted proteins | sample ETNvirenome_6_85_FD_69236 | JGI IMG/M metagenome (GOLD analysis project Ga0080013, IMG submission 69236) | Marine viral communities from the Pacific Ocean - ETNP_6_85 (SPADES assembly) (version 2) | ecosystem: Environmental > Aquatic > Marine > Oceanic | place: Pacific Ocean | collected 2013-06-19 | reverse complement strand
CCATAATTCAAGTGGAAGAAATTGAAGAAGAAAAAACCATTTACCTTCTTCTCTTACTTTCTCTATTTCACCTGCAGTATTTTTGATAACAATAGGATGATTAAAATCTTGTTTCCTGTAAAGCTTTGGTTCATTTTCCGGGTCTACCGGACAATACAGAGGTTTCAGCCTACAGGATGGTAATTTTTCGAGCAAACTCTCAACTTCCTGTGATTGTAGCATGATAATTATAATAATAATTTAATCATTTAATTTTCACTTTCTGTATTGTCTCTGTATTTCTGGTTTTTTGATATAATGATACAAATTTTTGACACGTATATCTTTCTTTTTGAAAGCAGAATCCTTTGGTTCATCGTCATGTCTCAGTTTGAATTCTTCCACTGTTTTTAATTCTAAATGGTGATGCATCGCTAAAGTATTAAACATAAATTCCATAAATATAAGTGTTTTGTTTTTCTTGACAAAATTTTCAATAACTTGTATCATTTTATTTGAAATTCTAACCACTTGACAAAAAGAATTATACCACGGTAACGGGAGATAGTAATCTTTAGAAACAGCAGCTTTTTTTCTTTTTATTTTGTATCCTTTAGATTTATTATTTCTAACCATCAAAGACCAATGCCATTCCATATTCCCGTCCTCATTTTTTCCATTTCCTCCGACTAATAAATCCGCTTTTCCATATTTTTTATCTAGTTGAGGAATGGTTTTAACCGAAGGAATAAAAACATCATCTTCAATTAACCAATAGTTATCGTAATGGTTGTGTTTTGAAAAATAGTACAAAGATTTGTCGAGAGCCATAGATTTAGATTTTGTATCTTTCCGGTGATAATATCTCAACAAAGAATCTTTATATCCTTTCTTGGTTGATTCCAAATGGTCCACAATAATAAATTTATATTTCCCAGTGTCTCTATATTCTTCTTTAGCGACAGCACTATCAACTGTAATATAAATGGTATAATCTAGTTTCTTTTTTTGGAAGTAATCGTACATTTGATCACAAAAATCCAGCATAATTTCGTTTGGTTCTACGCATAATATATTGATACAGTTCTTCATTTTATTATGTATATTTAATATTCAGAACTATATCAAAATATATAAAATATAGAAGAATACAAAAGATAAAATGGAGAATCCCAATTTAGAATTTATTATAGATAAAGTAAGAGATTCAGATTCTTTGGATGATATTAGAATTGAATTATTTAATTGTTTGTTAAATATTAAAAATATAGGAGTTCAAAAAAATTACAACTTTTTTAATAATACAATTTTGTTGTCTTTTCTAAATGATAATAATAATATCAGATTAGAAAAGAAAGAAAAGGAAGTCTTTCTAAATTTATTAGATATGTTTCAACAAGATGATATTTTTATCACTTGTGAAAAAAGTTATATGGAATATATGAAATTGTTATTTGGTCCAAAAATTTTCACCATTCTAAGAAAAAAATTTATGTATTGCAAAGGCAGTAATATTGACAAAAGTCAAAGAGAATTGATTAACAGAGTTAATTTTCTTTTAAAATCTGGAGTAGGTTTTTATTTTGATCACAAAGAAATAAGTAATGTTCTGAGTCTAAGAAATTTAAAAAAGGTAAAAATTAATTGTAGCGAAGATATCAATAAAATTTTTAACGGAATGGAACATTCTAATTATTATTTGATACAAAATGAACTAGACAGTAAAAATATAGAGAGACTCAAACAAAGTAAATTATTGTGTTTTGAATATTATAACCAAAGTGTTTCTTCTAAGTATTACCTCCTCCGTTCTCTGATGAAAGTTGGGATTGAGGAAAACTTACCAACATTTAGTTTACGAAAAATGATAGAAAATTTAAACCACTATAATTATTTCGAGACAGTTAGTTATAAAATGTATTTGAAGATATCTTCTTCTTGCAAACTAAATAATTTACAAATCGAATCTTTTCCAAAGTTAGAAGAAGCTATTGCTTACAATATATTATTAGATAAAAAAGGAATTCATGGTGTAATGATAAATTACCAACATAAATTTAATATATGTTACAGAAATTTAGAAAAAGTTAAATTTGAGTTACCTGATAGTATTAAAGAAGCTAAAAAGATTTTACTTGATAACTTTAGTCAAACAGAAATTTCTAATTTTGGTCTTGGTACCAAAGATTTATATTATCTTACTAATATTACAATGATTGAATTTAATAAAAAAAATGAAAAAGATAATGGAGAAAAAGATGAGATAGAAGAAAGAAATGGAGAAATAATCTTACCGGAAAATAGACAACTTTTCACAACAAATGGACATCCTATCCCGATAGAAATTATGGAAAACAGAAATATGTATTGTTATAATGTCTTCAATGATATTACTAAATTGCAAAAAAATTATTATTCTTTTGATCGAAGTAAAATTAATATTGATGTGGATATTGAAATAGAATTTATGGAAAAGATTGATTTTATTTATGCTTTGTCAATTAAGAATAGTCAAGTAGATGTTACGCTTAAAAAAGATATTTTTATTGACGGAGATATTGATAAAATAGAAAAACAAATTAGAAATTTATGGAAGCAAGGATTCTTTTTAACAGATTATGGTATCTATCGTTATGGAATAATGGGTGTTTTGAGGGATCCAGATATTCAATTTCCGAAATGGTTTCACTCAGATGACGTTGATTCTTATAAATGGTTGACTATGACTTTGGATTCTCTTCTAGTTTAATTTGGCGTCTTTTTTTAATAATATAACAACTGTGATAAAAAAAGATAACAATAAATATACAAAATATTTGTATATTTAAAATGTCATTATCGACTGGAGATATATTAGCTATTGTTTTTGGTTCTATCCTAGGACTGGTAATTTTGGGATATTTAATATACATATTATTATTTAGAAAAAAATCTGGAGTTAGTTTGATGCAAGTCAAAGAATATTTAAAAAATAATCCAGGCGATAGGAATGAGGTAGCTAGTTATTTGGACACAAATGGATTAAGTTCGACTCCGCAAGCCGCAGCTGCTACTACCGTTTATAATGATAGAATACTAGATGAAGTAGATGCAAGCGAACAAAGACAGTCTGCGATGTCATCCCCTATGATGCTAACACCTGTCAGATAATTTCTATATCAAATATAGAAATTAAAAGAAAAAAAGAGAAGAAATAAAAAGAGAAATAAGAAATAAAAAGAGATAAGAAATAAAAATAAAAAAAAGAGAAGAGAAAATAGAAAGAGACAAGAAATAAAAATAAAATAAAATGACACAACAATTGATAGAAAAATACAAACCTTATCTAATTTTATCGGAAGGAGAAAAATATCAACCCACATCTATAGAGAAATATATCAGAATGTGTGAACTCAGATGTGAAAACAAAAAAATTAATCTTTCCTTTGACCAAATAGCTTTTTCTGAAAAATATAATCACGGGAAAAAATTTAAAATGCATATCAAACCTAGATATTTAAATACTTTTAGAGAAACAAAAAGTTATTTTCCTCCTGTTTATGCTTACTCTAACACAAAAGGAAACAAAACTCAAATCATCTATTTCTTCTTTTATAATTACAATGGACCAAAAAATATTTTAGGTTTGTTTCCATTTGGTGAACATAATGCAGATCTAGAATGGATTGTGGTTGAGTTTGAAAAAAACAAACCAAAATATGTTTTTATGAGTCGTCACGGCTATAATTACAGATACACATACGCTGAATTAGAAATTAAACACAATCGTCCTGTTATTTACAGTGCTATTAACAGTCACGCTCATTACCCTGATATCGGAACTTATTTTAGATTATTGGGATTTGGAAATGATGTTTGTACTCTTGGAAAAGTAATAGATCCGGTCGTCAAAGTTTTGAATAAAAATTCACCTCTTTTACTTTACGAAGGGAAAATGGGCGATTCTAATAAAGTTGATTCTATGGGACGTTACGTTGATATTTGGATCAAATAATAATATTATTTTTTGATCCAAATATATTATTTTAATTTTTCATATTAGTATATGAAAAATTAAAATCCAGCTCTCTTGGATAATAAATTAGATTTTTTGGAAGACATATTGTCAACAATGAAATCCATAATATTTCTGACATTTTCTTCGTTTGCTATTTCTCCCATACTGGTCAAGAAATCCATCACTAAAACACAAAAATAAGTAGAATCGAAATCATTCAACAATCCTTTTTCTTTGTAAACGGGTCTTTCACTTTCATTAATTGGATTTAAAAATTTACTAGTTCTAATTTTGTCATTATGATAAGCTAATTTTCTTTCGTAAGCAACAATATCCCAATTTCTCTTTTCCAAATCAGAAACCAGCAATCTAGTTTCACTAGAAGTTGGTTTGTTATAAACTTGACGCAACACCATTCCAGACAAATATTTTCTTGTTTTACCTTCTTTCAGAATGAAATCATAGGCAAAGGGAAGCCGAAATTTAAGCAAAGACATATGAGGATTTAATTCTTCTACCCATTTTTGTTGAAGTTGCATATCCGACCAAACGGATTCTTCGTTGATTCTTTGTGAATCTTTACTAAAACCTCCCGGGTTGTATGACAGAGTTCTGATGTCACTAATCAAGAGACATCTATCTTTCTTTTTCCATTTCTCTAATTCGATATCATCAAAATATTTGGGATAGATAGTGACATTAGATAATTCTCCCAGTCTCCCATCAAATTTCTGTGTATCGTATAAATGATAATGATAATCGTCAAAAAGTTGTGCCAGAACATAAATATGATCTCCGGGAGCAGCTCCAATATAGAGAATATGAAGTTTTTCATCTTCACCTAAAGGAGGAGAAAGTTCTTCTGGATTCAAATGATAGATGAAAGTGAAAAACTCTGACATAAAGAGTTTAAGTTGACCCCAATGAACATTTACCAAAATCTTATTGTAGTCGTAAGGAATTTCTTTATCGTTATCTTGGAAATAGAAATATCTCTCTTTTTGAAACTGTTTGATTTTGAGAGATGTCTGTTGGTATCTCTTAATTTTAAGAGAATCAACTGGGAAAGAATTTCCTTGTGATAAATCCATTTTATATTTATTTTTTATTGTATAAGTTTTCATTTTTGTGTTTTGAGTTTCTCTTGATAAAAATAGAAAGCAAAAACAGATAACTATTTAAAAGATGGATAGGAAAGAATTATATATTGTTGCGGCAACAGCTACTTTTTTAACATTTAGTCTGACTAAGAATTATTATATTTTAAAGACAAGAATTTCCTTACTAGAAAATAATTTGACAAATATTAAGGAAAGATTATCTGATTTAGAACTTTTCAAACTAAAGGTATATAATAATGAAATTTCGGTAGGTCGGAGAGTTTGGGATGACGAAATGGATGACGAAGAGGTTAATTTAGATTTAGATATAGAATAATTACAATAATTATTCTATATTATTACTTCGGAGAAAATAAGAACAAAGAAGAGAAAAGAATATATAATAAAATATGAAGTTAGAAAGAATTGGAATTTTAGATCCAGATGGAAAAAAATTGAATCCCTTAACCGGAGAAAAATACACTCCGGATTATTATGATTTTGCCAGAGGAGGAGACGGAGAAAGTGGCTGGGCTTCTCTTCCAATGTATTCCAATCCAAGATATCCGCCGGAAGATATCATCAAAGATATTATGGAAAATCAAGTATTAATTATTGAAGCCGGTACCGGTAACGGAAAATCTGTTTTGGTCCCAAAATACGCTCTTCATGCTACTGATTACAGAGGCAAAATCGTAGTTACCAATCCTAAACAAGTTCCAACCAAAAACAATGCTGTCTGGGCAGCAAAATGTTTGGATGTTCAAATTGGAAAAGAAGTCGGATATCAATACAAAGATTCTAGATTAGACAATAGAAAACCAAGCAAAATTCCGGAAACTAGACTTCTCTTCTCTACTGATGGTTCTGTGGTTCAAGTCTTAAATAACGATCCTTCCGGAAGCGATTACGATATTGTTATCGTGGACGAAGCTCACGAAAGAAATACTAGAATTGATACCATTCTTCTTCAGATGAAAAAGGCCCTTCGGATTAACAAAGAATTAAAATTAATAGTAATGAGTGCCACCCTCCCGGGGAATCTCTTCAGCGAATATTACAAAGAATTTAAAATGAAAACTATTAATCTTCCTGCCATTACAAATAAACCAGTCAAAGAAATATTTTCAAAAAACCCAATTCCTGAAAAAAAGGTTCCAGAGAAAATAGCAGAAACAGTTATAGATATTATAAAATCCAAGAAAAAAGGAGATATTATTGCTTTTTCTAATTCTCTCAATGAAGCAGAAGATATTTGCAAAAATATAAGACAAAAAACTAGAGATATTGGAACAGAAAGAGTTTTTTGTGTTGGTTTGTCTTCAAAATCAACAGATCGGGACAAGGAAATAGCTATTGATATGACGCTATATCGAGACGAACCGGGAGGTCCGTATGATAGGAAAGTAGTTGTTGGTACAGAATTAATAGAATCTTCTATTACTATTAACGGAGCTATTTTTGTTATTGACAATGGTTACTCTTTAGACAGTGGTTACAGACCAGATCAAATGGAAGAATTTTTAAAACCAGACAGAATTTCTAAAGCGGCTGCTACTCAAAGAAAAGGAAGAGTTGGCAGAGTAGCCCCTGGAGAATGTTATAAACTCTACACAAGAGAAGAATATGAAAATTTAGAACCAGATCCGGTTTTGGCTATCCGAAAAGAAAGAACCGAACCTCTCATTTTAGATATTTTCAAAAAACCAGATATACAGAATCTAGGAGATGCTTTGGATTACGTCCAGGAATTCATCGAACCTCCTCCAGAAAATTTGCTGAAATCTGGTATTAAAACATTGGCAGCTATGAAAATTATTAGTGAAGATACTGAAGAAGGTGTCCTGACAGAAAGAGGGCAAAAAGTGGCTTTGGCTTCAAAAGCTGTCTCTGGGGACGTTCAAATGGCTTCTATGTTAGTTTCTTCATTTGATTATCGGTGTGATTATGAGATCGCTGCTTTGGTCGCCATCTTGAGTTACAAGGATATTAGTGTTAAAAGGTTAATGAGACCTCCGATCAAAGGAGATAAAAGAGATGGAGAAAAACACAAAGCTAAGAAAAAATCATTTACACACGAAATGGGAGATATTTTCACTATGTTGAAAATGTATATGACTTACTATCAAAGAGTTAAAAAAATGACTCGAAATGTATTAATGGAATATTGTTATGATAACTGTTTAGAATATAAAGTTTTATCTTCTATCAGAAGAGATCACCTTAAAATTTGGAGAGAGTCTAGATTCTTGGAAGATTATCGAGATCAAGATGTTAGAAGATTCGATAGATTTACTAATATGTTATTTTCAATTATTCACGGTTATTACATAAATATTGCAAAGAAAATGAAAGGATCAAAGGGAAAAACTAGTTATAAGAATTGGTTTCCTAAAATAAAAACACTGGCAGGAATTAGCAGAGAAAGTGTTTTGGGAAAGAAAGAAGATTATATCTATTATATCACATTGAGAAATACACCTGGAGGAAAAAATTTTGAGATATGTAACAGAATAACTAAAAAACAAATAGATATAGCTAATAAATTATTTGACTTTGGAATAACTTTCGATAGAAGAACTACTAGAAGATTGGTACCTTTAAAACCTTTAGTTCCAAGAAGAACAACTAGAAAAGGAAAAAGGGGAACCAAGAATATTGCTAGGAATAAAATCAAGAGCGAAATGAAGGATTTAAGAGGGAGAAATAGGAGAAATAGTAGAAATAGTAGAAATAGTAGAAATAGTAGAAATAGTAGAAATAGTAGAAAAAGTAAGAAATAATACCAAAAAACTATAAAAAGAAATAGAATAAAAATGTTCCAGCATTTAGAAGAGGTGAAAATGACATATTGTCAACATTTTGTTCGGTCATTTAAATTTTCTGTTAAGTTTTTTGTTGCCAGTATCAAAGCTTGTGTTCATTCTATTTATCCGGATATTTTTGTCACATCTACCACTGACACTGTCCAAAGTTTAGCCAAAGTAATATAATTATTAAATTTTTGATAATTATATTTAGTTTATTTTCATTGCTCCGGTAAATTCGATCATCATATCCAGGTCACAATTCATTGGATCCAAAAATACAGAGAGGTAACTTCCTAACTGAGACGAGACATTGAAATGTCTAAAATTATTCTTGACAATTTCTCTGAACTCCATTTCTGTGAAATGTGTTCGGAAATTGGAACCGATGCCGGTGTAGTAAATTTCACTCGCGACGAGAACCATTTGTTTTTTTATTAATTTTATATTAAGATTTCAATTTTATCTTTTATTATTAATAATATCTGTAACGATATTATTAATTACACTCACTACAAATATGATTAAGAAAATCAAAAGCGCGTGTTGCTTTGTCAGAACATTTGACACAAATAATTTTTGAACATTCATTACATAGGTTGTAAAGTTCGTAATTTAGTGAGACAAAAGTCTCGGAAGGTCCATATTCCCCTTTACAACATCTGCATCTATTTATATTGCTTAATATTTTCGGCGTCAACAGACCAGGAGGGAGTCTGAAATTACCAGAATCTAGCTTGAATACAATAGCAGGATCTTTCATCTTTATCTTCTAATATTTACTTTTTTAATTTCAATTTTAGTATATTGTCTTTCTGATTTCAATATACCATATTGTCTTTCTGATTTCAATATACCATATTGTCTTTCTGATTTCAATATACCATATTGTCTTTCTGATTTCAATATACCATATTGAAATCAGAAAGTGAAAAAATATATAATGAGAAAACAAATAAAATGTCTGAAACTAAAGACGAACTAAAACCCTATTGGGAGAAAGATTTCAAAGTAGACGAAGAAACTCATCATGTTAAACTTTTTCATTATTCGGCTAAAAGTATCGCTATGGTCTCTGACGAAGTTTTTGGAAAGAGATTTGCCAAATACTTCAAAGAAGTTGGAGGAAGGTTCAATCCACGTCTATCCGTCGGGTCTGGTTGGATTTTTAAACTAGATTCTCAGAGGGATTTGACATCTGTTCTTCAGAAAATTTTCCGAGGAGAAGCCAAGCCTACCGAAATCGGAGTGACTGCTCCTCTCTTCGAAGATAAAGATATTGATAATAAAATTTTTAACACTCTGGCAGACCTGATTGATTTGATTCCTTCTGAAAAGGAAGAGAGGATTGTCTCAGAAAAAGAAGGTGTTCGGACCACAGTTTACTATAATAAAGATGATGACACTGTTATTCACGGCGATTGTATTTATTCTTTTACTAGTGCTCACAAATCGCTGGATATACATCAACTATCAATTTAGATTTATTATATATTCAAATATATAATAAATTAATACATCTTACAGAAGTTAGACAGAACCAAAAATAAAAATGAATCTTAAAATCTTTATTTACATTAAAAAATGAGCTACCAAGGATCTTTCTTGGAACATTATACTGAAAACTTTGGGTTGTTGAAAACTTTAGATGAATATCCTAGAACTAAATCTAGTGTAGTTTTTCGCGAATTTGCTAAAAAACTTTCTGGATCTGGTCCTCTCATCAGTAGTTTCAATGACTGGTATAACAACATTTTTACCAACCAAATAGAAAAACAAAGTTTTACTGCTACAGATGGTACTCAAATTATTTTTCGCAATCCAAAAATTCACAAACCTGTCTTGATGGTCAAAGGTAAAGAAGAAATTCTGTATCCTCAGTACTGTCGTGACAATAACCACCCGTATCAGGGTAGAATTTCTCTGGAATGTATGACTATTAAGAAAAACGGTGAAGAAATTATCACCGAAATTCCTGAATTTGGATATATTCCAATTATGCTTGGTAGCAAACTTTGCAATTTAGACGGAAAAACCGAAGAAGAATTGGTTGAATTGAAAGAATGCATCACGGATCCTTTTGGATATTTTATCTTGAAAAGTGAACGCTCTATTATTACTCAGGATAAGAAGAGAATGGCTAAACCACTTGTTTACAACGATAAAACAGGTAAACTTATTTTGGATTACACTTCTTGTAAAAATGGGAAAAACGGATCCAAAATTTTTACAATGAAACTTGGAAAAAAATGGGCCACTTTGAAAGTTAATGATACTGGGGAAAAACAAAGTCAATTCAATGTAGCTAAAAACATTCCAGTCTTTATGGTTTTCAAAGTTTTGGAAGGAATCGAACCAGAAGAAGCAATTCAAAAATATGTGATGAAATTCATTCCGGAAAAATATAAACGTAGATGTTTAAATGTTATCAACAGTTCTATTATTAAGATGAAAAATATTGATGATTATGTTAAGTATTTGTGTCGTAAAAGAAACCGTAAATATTCTTACGAGAAACGAGATGAATTGAAAGAAGAATTCCGGAGGACTATGTTGGAGAACTTGTTTCCCAATATTGAAAATAAAAACCAAGAAGAATCTACTTTTTTGAAATTAAATCTTCTGAGTCATTTGATGATCAAATTTACATTGACGGTTCTCAATATTACTAAGAAAGATTCTCGTGACTCTTGGGTCAACAAAAGATTTGATACTGCAGGAACTTTGATCAAAATTCTATTGGGAAGTATTCTCAACTCATTGATGATGCTGTGTCGCCGCGATATTGAAAAATACCCTCCTGTGGATTATTCGGTCTTCGGAACAACACTCAGATCCAAAGCTTTCAATCATTTGAAAAGAGATTTCACCGGTTCCTTTAATGGAACTTCTTGGGGAACCAAAACTTATGGAAAGCAGAAAGAAAATGTTTCGGAAACCACTAAGAGGGATACTCCTCTCAATCTGTGGTCTATTTGTGGAAAGAACAACAATCCAATTTCTCAACGCGACAAGAAAACAGAGGTTCGTGAAATTCAACCTTCCCAAAGAGATAAACATTGTTTGTCAGAAACACCGGAAAGTGTCCGTATTTCTCTGATCAAATATTTTGCCGCCACTTGCCGAATTTCGCTTGACTCTGATGAAAATATTCCAATCCAATATATCAAAGACGAAGTTGGTTCTATGAACCAAAAAGTAAACGGAAAAATTTGCGATATCAATCTGGTCGTTAATGGTAAATTTGTCAATCTCCCTGAAAAAAATATTGATATTGTCTATTGTAATATGGAAACTAAAAAGAATTTATTGGAAGCTAAACGAAATGGAAAAATAGCTATTGACACCGAGATTTATTATGACGATATTCTTAATTCTATTCATATCTACACCGATTCTTCCAGGGCAACCTCGCCTTATTTAGTCGTTAATCAAGAAACTAAAAGATTGATTATTGATGAAATTGACGGATGGAATATGACATATGAAGAAATTTTGAAAACTGGTGCTGTTGAATTTTTAAGCGCTAAAGAATCTGATGACGAAACAACACTAATTTGTTTCAGTGTTGAGCACTTTGAAGAAACTAGAAAAGAGATTGAGGAAATGGAACCTGGCGATGAAAGAGATCAATATGAGAAAATTAAAAACTTTACCCATTGCAATATTGATCCGAATCAGCTTTTTGGAGTCCCTGGAATGATTTGTCCAATGGCTAATAAACAGATGGGAGCTCGTAATACTTTCCAAACTTCTATGGCTAAACAAGCTCTTGGTTATTTCAATACACAATATGATAAAAAATTCTATGGTCGAAAAGAAGGTTTCAAAAGACTTTATCGTGCTACTCGCTGTATTTGTGAAACGGATGGTTATTTCCTTCCAAAAATGGATATTATGCCGGCTGGTCAAACGGCAATGGTGGCTTTCTTGACAGACCCTGACAATCAAGAAGACTCTGTTATTGTTTCTGAAGACTTTATTAATTCTGGAAATCTCAACTATTTTAAGTACATTATGGTTCATTACATCCAACCGAGTTTCAGTCCAGGAGAGGTGGAACATTTTGAAAAACCACCTCCCAAGAAAAACGAATCTCTGTCAAAATATGATCATATCCAAGATAACGGAATGCCGGAACTGGACACATATGTCCGCGAAGGAGATTGTTTGATTGGGAAAGTGATCAAAAATACCAAAACAGGAACTCTCAAAAACAATTCTTTGATGTGTGGTCTTGGAGAGGAAGGTTATATTGATCGGATTGTTTTTACTAAAGAAAAAGATCACAGTAATATTTATGTTAAAATCAAACTCCGGAAACATCGAAAATATCAAGCAGGTGATAAGCTGGCCATTCGTTACGCTCAGAAAGGCACTATTGGACGCGTTGAAAAAAGAGAAAATATGATCAGGGTTTCTTCTGGTCACAACAAAGGAATTTCTCCAGATATTATTTTCAATCCTTTGGGGTTCCCGTCTCGTCAAACTGTCGGATTGCTAATTGAAGGTCTTCTAACCAAAGCTGCATTTTATCACGGTTCCAGAGTTGATGTTTCTGCTTTCCGTGACATAGATACTGATAAAGCTTCTGCGGTTTTGGAGGAAGTAGGATATGATAAATATGGCTACGAAGATTTTGAATTCCCTAACGGAGATAAAGTAGAGCATCCGATCTGTTTTGTCCCAATTTATGAACAGGTTCTTCGTCACCAGGTTCTTGACAAAATTCAAATGAGATCTAGCGGTGTCAAATCCCTTTATACTCACCAGCCAAAAGGTGGTCGGGCTCAGAGAGGTGGTCAGAAAATCGGAGAAATGGAAAAAGACTCTTTCGTGGCTCATGGGGCTTCCGGAATTATTGTAGAAAGATTGATGAAAGTTTCGGACGAATTCAAATTAGTTGTGTGTCAAAACTGTGGAACTATTGTCAATAATAAAAGTTGTACTTTGTGCGATAATTCTCAGCCTGGTATTCTAACTATCCCATATGTTTTCAAACTTCTGATCCATCTGATGAATGGTGTTGGTCTAGATATTCGACTCAAAACCAAAGAAAAAGAGATGGATAATGAGTAGATATTAATATTATTATTTTATATAATAATATGAGAAGAGAGAGAGAAAGAAGAGATGAGAGAGAAAGTAATAATATGAGAGAGGTAGAAAGAAGAGATGAGAGAGAGAAGAAGATAAGAAATATAATTTGGTTTATATTAAATATATATTTAATATAAAATGTCAGAAAACCAGAATTATAAAGGAGGTAAGTTCGAAAGAACCAAGAAAGAATTAGTTGAAGAAGGGACTCGAGATTTATTAACTGGTAAAAGTTTAGAAGATATCAAGCAAGATATTAACGCTAAAGCCGAAGCTTTAGGACTAGACGAAGATGCTATTTTGAAACAAATCCGAGAAGAATCCGGGGATGTCTTTGATAAAATACCAGGAGATGATAAAAATGTTTCTGTTACTAATTTAAAAGTTCAGCAGACTTTTGATGATGCTATCGAAAGAATCAAAAATAATGAAGACGCAGAGAAAGTCTTATTGGACACCGAAGATAATTTAGAGAGACTTGGTATAGATGAAAAGAAAAGAGATGATATCATTCAAAAATTATTAGAAACTTTTGAACTCCCAGAAGGAGAAAAGAATTTAGATGAAATTTTGCTTCAAGAAGGAGGTGATTCTGTTAAGCTTCCTAAATTAGATGTTGATTATGACGATTTAAAAGGAATTAAATTAAAGAAAGATAAAGAAGGTATTCTTCCTGATAAAGAAAGACCTCTCTTTTCAGAAAAAGGAGATTTGCTAGCTAAAGAATTTAAAAGAGCTAAAGAATCTGGAGCTGAAGAAGGTGAATTGGAAGAGATTAGAAATAAAGAATTAAATCAGAAAGGTGATTTAGTGATAGAAACTCAAAAACTATCCGATTTTATCAAACAGGTCAGAGTTTGTGTAGTCACGACTCCTCTTGCAATTCGCAAATTAGATTTAGAAACTATCTTATATCGTTATTTCACTTCAGAAGATCAGGGAAGATTCTCAAGAATCTTTATTTTTGGATGGGAAGAACAAGTTAACAAGAATGATTACAAATCTTTTGATCAATTATTAGAAATCAATGCTGGTTATGAAGGAGCTTTATTAATTATAAGAGATATCAAAACATTCAATGTTTTCGCAGCTGATGTTTTGAAAGGTGTTCCTAAAAATTATTTCTTGATTTTAACAGATGGTTTAATTACAAGAAATGATTTAGTTGTAGTTGAGAATGTTTCTAACGATATGAGTTATTTGTATCCAGAATTTGTTGACATTAAAATTGGGTTTGACAAAAATAAAGACGTTTCTGTCATTACAGAACCGGATCATCTTTTCTACTACAAAAATGAATTAGCTAAATATTATACCAGACCCGAGGTTGGATTGAAAGAAATCTATTCTAATATGTCAGATCAAGAAGCTGTTATAAATATTGGAAGAAAAATATTAAATGTTAATTTGAGAGGAATCCAAAGTTTAGCTAACCCCGGAGTTACATTAAACGAATGTCTTAAAAGATCTCCTAAATTTAGAAGTTTACTAACTAGAATTTTGGCAAACTCAGAATCTCGAATTTTAGTTAAAATGATGCCAGGTCCTTACGGATTAGAATCTTTCAGTTATATGTATTCTTTGTTGAAGAAACAGCCAATTAAACCTCAAGTCATTTATAGTACAGAAAATTTTGAATCCAAAAGAATCAAAGTAGAAAGTATTCCAGAGAGAGGACCTTGTTTAGTTTTAACTGATTTTATTTTGGTAGACACTTTAATCCCTAAAAATATTGATATGGTATATATTGACGGAGGGGGAGAATTTACAGATTTTCAAACAATTATCGATGTAATGAAATCGGTAAACTATACTATTGACAGATATCCAAGAAAAATAGAATTATATAATTTTGTTACAACACTAAATGATGAAGTGACAGAAACTATTGATGTATTAGACTACAAAAAGTTTGATGATAATTTATTAAAATTAGAAAGTAATAATAGTAAAATTAAATCAATGTCATTACCAATTGTTATCAAAGAACGGACTCTTATTGTTAGATTAGATCGGGATTAATTTATTCTATTATATGAAATAGAATAAATTAAAATATAATAGAATTAGATATTCTATTATATGAAATAGAATAATTAGATAATATAAAATGAGTAATAATAGTATTGTAGTTAAATTAGGAAATAAAGCTAAAAAATTAGATTTTAAATTATCCAAGAAGAAAGGAGAACCCAAAGAAATAAAAATTCCGGAAAATGAAATAACTAAAGAAGCTGAAAAATATTATTTTGAGTCAAAAAATTTAGAACCCTTTGGTGATTACAAAACACCTTATTGGGTTTTTAGTGATTTAGAAAGTATAACATCACAAGTTAGTTCTTATAATCCGGAAAATTATTACCATCATTATTTCTCCAAAGAAATAAAAGATTTGTACCAAAAATATATTCCTATGACATCTTATAAAAAAATAACAGATAATTTAAGATTTTTCAGTTGGGAATTTTATAGAAAATATTTAAATTATTCCGGACCAATAAATTATTTATCTATTAGTACTAATTTTTCCATAGAATCTGTAGAAGAATTTTATTTCTATCGAGAAAAAACTAATATCAACTCAAATAAAGATACATTAGATACAATTGAATGTAGTGATTTTTTGTTAGAAAAAAATAGAAAGAGAGATGAAGAAAAAATATCTATTACTTTAAACAAATTTGATTCCTTAACAAGGTATCAAATAGATGGAAATATTTGTCAACAACCAAAATTATTAGAAGATTTAAATTTAGATAAAAAATACGATCTTATATCTATTTCTGCTATATTATATTATTGGCCTTTGAAAAAATATACTTCTTATTTGAGTTCTCAGTTTGGTTTCAATTGTTTAATTTTTGCTCTCACTAAAATTAAAAAGAATGGTATTTTAAGATTTAATATTAGAGATTTAAATTTTCAATTAATGTTTGATGTAATAGCCGTAATAAATTATTTTTTTGAGGAAGTAGAAATTTTTAAGAGTTCTAATACAGCTTCTTCTCAATCTATTAAAATAATAGTAGCTCGTAAATTTAAAGGTATGTCACAAGAAGAATATCAAAATTTATTAGATATTTCTAAAAAATGGGATCAAGTACAAAAAGATTGTTTTACTCAAGAAAAAGATTTTAAAAGCGATAAGTACTATGTTTCTAGTATTTTAAATTTTAAAAAGAATATTGAAGAGTTTCATTTCTTTGAAAATTTGGAAAATCAAAGAAAGATAGAATTTTGGAAAAAGATAATTGAATCTTATTATCTTGTTAAAGAAGGAGGAAAACAAGAATTGGTAAAATTAATTCATAAGAAAATTTATAGAACTTTAGATTATTACAATAGATTAGATATTGATACTAAGATTAATACCAAAAAAATATCTCGTCAAATTTTACAAGATGATTTTGGATTAGACTATGAAGCTAATTTATTTAGTTTTTCAAAAGATAGAGATACTAATAATGTCAAAATAAAAGAAGGTAAACTTAATTTTAAATTAAATAAATTAGAAGAAGCCGAAAATAGATTGAAAGTTTCAAAAAGAATATTGGATAATATATCAGATCGAGAATTTCAAGAATTGAGTAAAAAACTAAGAAAATTTATTACCCTCCGAAGTTATTTAGAAAAAAGATTTACACTTGTGAAAACTTCTCAAGGTTTTGTTAAAATGTTTGAAATTTTGAAAATATTTAATTTGCTTAATCCGAATAAGAAAGTCCATAAAACTTTTCATCTTTGCGAAGCCCCTGGTCAATTTATTATGGCTACTAATCATTATTTAAAAACAGAAACATCCAATAAAGAATTTTATTGGAAAGCTCAATCTTTAATTGGAAATAAAGCTTTAGGTGATAATTATGGATTAATTAAAAAATACAAAGACCGATGGGATTTTGGTCCTACTGGAGATGGGGATATTACAAATATAGATAATATTAAATATTATGGAGAACAAATGAAAGATGTTGATTTGATTACCTTTGATTGCGGCTTTGATTTTAGTTCTAAAACAATGGCAACTTATCAAGATAAGTTTACCGGATTTTTAAATTATTGTCAGGTATTAATATTTTTGCAAAATTTGAAAATAGGTTCTTCTTTTGTTATCAAAGTCTTCTTACCACAGACTTTACCATATATTATTTCTATCAATTATTTACTTTACAAATCTTTCAAAGAATTATATATTTACAAATCTTTTATGAACCCGGAATCTTCCGAAGTATATATTATTGGAAGAAATTTTAAAGGATCTGATAAAAAAGAAATAGATAAATTAATAGAAATGAGAGAAAATTTAGAAGATGATTCTGTTTTAATAAACATTCCAAAAAGTTTCTTGGAAGAATACGAAAAGGGGATTTTGAAATTTATGGAAAAGAATATTGATACGATTTTAGAATTTGGTTACTATTCTGAAAATAAAGAATTGATAAATGATAACGGATTAATAAATAATTTTAGGAATGAAAATACTAAAAATTGGGTAAATTATTTCGGAATTAGAAAAATAAAAAAATCAAATTTATTATAGTTCTCTTTCTTTTCTTTTTTCCTCATTTTTTTCTTTCTTTTTTCCTCATTTTTTCTTTTCATTTTATTTCTCTCTTACTTTATTAATTATTTGTAATAATTAATAAGCAACACAATTATTTTTGGGAGATGGATAAATCCCAGCGGCAAAATATTCTATTCCATTTTTATCAGTAAAAATTGGTTTTGCCGGATTACTACATCCTTGAGGAGGTTCTAATAAATCTATACAATTTTCATATCCAGGTATTCTACTATTACAATTTCCGTTCAATAATCTATCCGGACACAATTGGTTACACACATCCATATAAGGAGTTTGTTTTTGATCTGTTACAACAAAATCTAAAGAAGAATTAAAAGTATAAACGTAGTAATCTAATACATTATTATTGTCTTTATCTAAACAAGTACTTAAATTTTCCTTTTCAACCACCGGAAGGTCAGAACCAAAGGTACAAGGTGGATCTGGATTAGAAATATAAATTATTTTACTCTGTTCATATTTCTTTTGGGATAAGATATTTAAAATAAAAATTGCTAATAATAGTGACATCGCACAAATCAAAAAGAAATAAGATATCAACATTTTATATTTAATATTTTATATTAAATACATCATATCCTTTCTTATATCTATATTAATATAAGAAAGGATATAGAGAAGAATGAAAAAATATAACCTACACATAGTAATCGTAATTACTAACAATAACAGTCGGTTTGGAATTTTCCAAATAATCTCTGCCTCCGTCTTCTACAACTATACTAGTTATTCTTCCATCGGTAATACTATTAATATTTATTATTTCACCAAATCCAGTTGTCACTAAATTATTTTCTATATTTTGTACTAAATCTATTGTTAATGATCTGTTGAGTCTACAAAACTGAATATACTTAGAAAATTTTTTAGTTCCATCTAGAACAATATTTTTAGAAATTAAAGTATCTGTTTTTACAGTTTTACCATCTTCTGAAATAGCAGTCACACTCGTAATAGGAACTAGATAAAATCCTATTTTATTATCATAGTCACCTTCTCGAGCCATATATTTTTTTCCAAAACAATAACCATCGGCTCCTGTCGATTTCTCTTTATCTATTCGGAAAATTCCTTCCGCGTCAGCTATAATATACAATTCACCATTTTCTTTTATTATAGTAGGATTAGGATTTTCAGGATCAGAAGGAAGGGTAATTCTTTCATTTATACTTTCTTCTAATCCATAAATTATACCTTCTTCCGAATTACTATAAGTTATTTGTGGTTTAATTACTAAGTTGTCTCCTAGACTATTGGAAAAACCACTACTTGGACCATCGCTAGAAACAAAAACCGGGAAAGCTAAATCCAAACTCATTACATAGTCTCCTACTTCCAATCTAGGATTTGACTCTTTCAAATTAAAAACTCCGGTTGTGTTTTGTTTGCTTGAATCTAATTCTGAAAAACTAGTAAATACAAAATCATTATCTGGTTTGTTATATTCATAATTCAAAAAATCTCTCCCAGAATATTGAATAACTATATCAGAAATATTCCCTGCAAATCCGATATCTACATAAGATATCAAATCTGGTTTACATCTAATACATTCTTGTTGAAATGTGGTTGGATTCCAAACCGGATAATACATACTCAGTGTCTTTTTAAAACTGGCTTCCTGGCTCTGGAGAACCGAACCAGGGCTAATATTATTCAATCCCAAAGATCTTTGATTTAAAAAGATATTAGAAATATCTTGCGGGGGCAGAATAGCTAGATTACCGTTAGAAGTTTCTAGAGGATTTTCTCCGTCTTTAGTGTACAATCTTCTTTTCAATATAGTATCATCTTCTTGTGTATTAGAAGAGCTGAAAGTGTTATAATTTCCTCCGGAAAAAGCAAATTGCTTATAAATAGTTACTGGAATACTGATATCATCAGAGACTTCTGGTACTTTATTTCCATTAATATCTCTAAATTTATAAGTTCCTGTTTCTTCGTCTTTTACTATAATACCATAGTTTGGAAAGTTAGTTATTCCGTTTAAATTTAATGGTAAAACTGTCAAAGATGTATTTGCGGGAATAGTATCTGTTAAATTTCCAGAAATACCAATAAAAGGTTGGTTACCTTGGTAAAAACATTTTTCTACTGTATTAGTTGAAATAGGAGGTAAATTGGTTTTTATCTGAGGTCTTATTGAAGTAGGTATAGATATTCCAACATAAGATTCTAATTGAAGCAATGAATTGACAGGAATTAAAGAAGTCCCTGCTGCCGCTTCTGCTGTAGTTACCATAGTAGTTACTGCGGTTTTAACTGACCAAAAATCACCGGCTTGTATATTTTCTTTCAATAAACTGTTGTTAGGTATACTACTCATTGTAATATTGGGAAAAGTTGTGACTATATCCCAAGTTCCTTCAATTCCATCGACATCAACATCGGGAAAATATTTACCAGCGGCTGCTTTACTTCCTTCCAAATTATTTAAATTTAAAGTTTTATTATTGCAACCATTTCCTAAATAACAGGACATTGTATAGAAAGCAGGATCTTGAAGATAAGAAGATCTGAGAACGGAATCTTGAGTATTACTTCTCTGTTGGCAAAAATTTCTGACAAAAGATTCATCAGACAAAAGATCATTTGTATTTACATTATCGCTGTTTATTTTATCGAAATTATAAGATAGGGTTCCGTTTAGACAAGGCTGGTCATCTTGTTGGGTACAGATTAACATATTCTTGTAATTAGGACCGTCGTTAGCAACAGAGCAATCAATTGTTTCGATTCTAAACGCATTGATTACTGTTGAAGTATCCCATTTATTAGCAAAACCAGGAGTTCCATAAGGTACAATAGGGGAACTTGGAGGTACATCTTCCAGATGAACAACTCCACTAACAGTTACAACACTTCCATTGACTGTAATTGATTGAAAGAATATTAATTCTTTTTTAGAAGGTGTTACACTAGAAGGTGTAGCAAATTCTAAATAACCAGGAGCCCCTATTCGAGAAATAAAATACTTTCCACTATTTGGTCTGTTATCTACCAAATATGTTAAAGATGTAAAACTAGTATTTCCTGGAATAGCTTCTTTTGACAATCTTCCGGCTACCGAAGTATTATTCGGGTTAGCAGCAACAGGAACAATAGAAGAAATTTCTTGACAATAAAGTTTATCATTGGTTGAATTTGTAAAATCACAACCATCTACCAACCTGTCTGTGAAAGCCGGATTGATTTTACAAAATTGATTTAAAGGTTGAGTTAATACAATACTGGAATATCCAAATATATCGCCATTGTCAGGTATTTGACCTAGAATAAAGTTATTTTGAGAAGGGTCAAATTCAGAACCAAATTGGATCCCAAAACTAGAAATTATTCCGGTATTACATCTTTTTTGATTGGTACACCTACACGGAACTCCTGGGTCGCATCTTCCATTTGGATCTGTTGTTCCATCTGTTAGGACAGCAAATTTAAATTCATCCAAGTCACAGAATTCGCTTCTAGTACAAGCTTCTTGATTAGTATTGTAAACTATTTGATAATTTCCGTTAGGACATCTTTTCAAACCAGTTTCTTTACTAATAGCACAATAACCAGCCGGGCATTTTCCTAGAGATTCGGCAGCCAAAAAGTTTTTACCAATATCAGAACCAGCGGTTCCGGAAGTTGTGATACCTGGGGGAAGATTTTCTTCATTTTTATAATAAGAATATTGAAATTTAGTTAATACAATAGGTCTGTATTCGTATCCATATAGAGATAAACTGACAAAAAAGATAATAAGTACAATACACAATAACAAAAATCTAAAAAATAAATTTCTTACTCTTCCTTTCCTCTTGGTTATATATTTAATTAAATTATCTCTCCTTTTTTCGTATCTTCCGCTTTTTTCATTTCTTTTATCTATATCACCCATCTTTTATTTATCTTCCTTTTTATCTTTTAGTAATTGCAGTCTAGCGTAATTAACATAGAGATTGGACCAAACTGCTGTTAAGACACCACAAGAAACCGCAAGTTGCCATCTATGCACCATTTTTATATGTTTTCCATTAAAATTTGTTATTTTTTTACTCAATAAGATAATTTTGTTATTTTTTGAAAAGAAAAGATAAATAAAAGATGAAGTTATGTCACACTTGTAGAGATAATATGATAGTTTTTAGTCACGGATGTGATCCAAGTGAAGCAACTTGGATTAAGAGAGAATGTCTGGAACCGGTTCCTATCAAAGAATCTGCCAAAACTTGTCGGATCCATCATCCTGTTAATGCAGATATTGAATTGAGATTAAAACAAGATAAATTTAAAGGTGGTCGTAAAGTTTTATTTTGGGCTGCCAGACCCAAAAAATTAGGCGAGGCAAGTAAGATTGTCTCTGCTAAAGAAGCTTATGGTAGAGGAAAGGGTAAAGTTTTTAAAAATCACGGTTGTACTCGAGTTGACAAAAATGGATTAATTGTTATGAAAATTGTCTCTCCACAATGTTATAAAGAAGGCGGAACTATTTGGGCTAAGCATATTCATTTTGTAGTCCAAGGAGATGACGGAGAATGGGAAAAAGGATCATTTCATACCATTTTAGCCATTCCATCTCATTCTGATATGATGAAAACCAAAAAACTCAAAAGTGGCGGAGTCTATGTCACACCTGAATATGTCAAAAGGAACTGGAAAAATGGAGAATTCTATATGGTATATGCTTTAGGGAAAAAACACCCTTCTCTAGCTGATATTGATAAATATGAAGATTACAAACATATTACGATGGATCACACTTCCAAGACCATTAGAATTCCAAAAGTAATTAATAAAGGAACTCCATTGGTCGTTTATTGTGCTAGTGAAACCTGTACTGCTAGCAGAGAACTTATTATTAAATTGGCAGAAAGAGGATACGAAAATTTATTTTATATGGATGCAGGGATGCTTGGGTTTTCAAAAGAAAGTTACGAATTGTTCGAACACAAATCAACAGAAAAAGTTAGAAAAACTTATAAGAGAGTCTCCAAATTAATATAAAGAAGAGTATTTCACTAGTTTAATAAAAAGAAGGAAAAGAGAATAATACTCATAATAAAAATTATGAGTAGATTTGAATTTACAAAGAAAGAAGTGGAAGACTATTTGGTTAGTATATCATATAAAAAGTGTAAAATTAAAGAGATGTTATATTTTTATAAAAACAAAGAACTCCAAAAATATTATAAAGAACCAGAAACTTATCAGCAGATATCTTCTATAATGAAATTAGTAGATAAATATTCTAATTTGGGAACCAGAGAATCAAATATAGATATATTTTCTAGATTGTGTCAAGTTTTGTGTCGAAAGTTAAATACCAAAAATTATTTTAAAGTAGTTGACAAATTAAGAAATAGAAAATATAGAGACGATAGAGATGTCTTCAATTTTACCAAAAGTTTGAGAGAAAATAATAAAGGGAAGAATTTTTATTATAAGGGAGGTTTGGAATGTATAGGTCCCAATATTGTAGCAGAAAATTTAAAATCTGTTATGGAAGATATAAAACTTCCTAAAAATTTAGTTTATTTAGATTATGGTTTTGGAGATGGAAGCAAAACAATAGCTGTAAAGAATATTTTTGATATTCCTATGGGAGATGTTTATGGTTTAGAAATTCAAGAAGTTTTTGATGGACAAGAAAAAGCTAGAGAAAAGTTAAAATTCAAATATGAAATAATCAAAGGAGAAAAAAAAATTAATTATAAAGATAATATGTTTAATTTAGTGACCGCATTTGTTAGTTTACATCATGTAGTTAATTTGGATTTTACTTTGAGACAACTTAATAGAATTATTAAGAAAGACGGTTATTTGATAATAGAAGAACATGATTGTATTGATATAGTTGATAAGATGTTAGCTGATTTGGAACATACTTGGTGGAGGATGAATAATGCTGTTACAGGAAAAAGAAAAATAGATTTTGATAATTTGGATAAAAACAATTATTATTCTTGGTTTGAATGGGATATAATTATGAAAGAGTATGGTTTCAGTAAAATAAATTATGGTATTCATGAGACTGGACAGAAAGAGATAATTATGCCTTCTAGATTATATTATTTTGTTTATCAGAAAGTAAAAGATCTTTAATACTATAAAATTGAAAAATAAAAAAAAGAATAAATAATACAATAATGAGTCTTGAGATCGGAGTGGATGTTTTGCCCTCATCCGTCGAAGGACTGAAGAAGTTTTGGTGGAAGAACCCGTGCGAAGACTCCTGTGAGATTGTTCATTCTGAGAACAACATTCAGGAACTTGCCGACTGTCACCAGAAGTTTGAGCGCCCCATTTATTACGAGTCTCTTCCTGTCCAGGACGATGACGACATGATCCAGATCATCGTCCTGAAGTGCAGGCTTACCGGAGACGAACATCGTTTCCGGTACTGCGGGAATCGGATCAATTAATATAATAAAAATTATATTAATTTGTGATACATCTAAAATTGTAAATAATAAATATTATAATTTACTTTCCTGTACTCCCAAAACCACCCGAACCCCTATCCGTCTTTTCAATATCACATTCTTCATTTTCTAAAATTCCTGTAAACGGAGTTAAGTCTGGATTAACAATTTGAAATAATCTGTCACCTTGCTTCACAGTGTAATCTTCTTCAGAAATATTGTCAACGACACCGATTAATTCGCCCCGATATCCTGCATCAATTAAACCAATACTATTAGACATTCTCAGAGGAGTTTTACTGATACTGCTTCTTGGAAACAAGAAATAACCAATTCCTTCTAAGGTTGTAATATCTCCCTGACAGGGAAAACGGACTCTGGTTTTTTTAGAGATGGAAGCATGGCAACCTAGTCTGATTTTCGCCTGACTTTTAGCTGGAACCATAACTTCTCTGGGACAATATAAATCTATACCGGCGTCTCCAATATGATTCTTTTTCTGATACATTTCTGGGTATTCATTTTCGTGATTTTTGTAAAGTCTCAGAGTGTATTCTATCTTCAGCATTTTATTTTCTTTTTCTCTTATTCTATATTATAATTTAGTAATTATAATATTTTATTTCGATTATTTATGTTTATCACAATAATAGAAATCATTACTGTGATAGATATGCATCGATGACGCCTTGTTCGAAAGCCTTGTCTTGAGATGTCAAAGTAAAAATCGGAATTAATGTCCCTTTGTTATCTTTTCCAACAATCTGATAAACTGTTACATCCTGTCCGGAAACTTGGAGAGTTTTAGTTCTTTCCACACTAGGTTCTCCATCGAGTTCTGGATATTGTTCCAAAGCTTTTTCATAAACCATATCCATATTATTCAAGACAGAACTTTTCTTTTTCATAGTTTGTGTTTCTTTCCATTCTCTGGTCATTCCCTTGCTTATCAGATAATCTTTGGCTTCTGCAAAAGCTTCTTTGACAGCTATTTTCTTAGTCTTTTTAGTGGATTTTCCAATTTCGATATCTCTGGAAGGTAAATCAATTCCATATTTTCTAGCAATATCTGCATATTGTTTCAAGATGGTAACCGATACGGTGACTCTTCCGTCGGGACGAACAATATTTTTGACTTCAATTCCACGATGATCTTTAGAATCTCTTTCTATAATAACAGGGTTATATCCTTCTGGAACAACTTTTTTGTTAATATCTTTAACTAATTTTTCCCACAGCTCTTCTGGAAATTCTTTGGGAGAATCAATCAAAGTATAATTGAATTTAGATGGAATCCGGAAAGCCTGACCAGAGAAAATTTGCTGAACGAAAGTTCGATCTGGATCGGTGTTTCTTTTAGTTTCTTTAACGAATTCTCTCCCTTCGAACAAAATCTTGATCATATTATAAATAATAATAGTTCCGTAACCAATACTGCCGCTCTTTTTGTAAAGAAGGGTATCAATTGTCCCGCACAAAGATTCCAGTAAATCTTCGGTATTGTCCATTCGATCTTGAGGAATACCACAACTGATCATCCATTCTTGTAGTTTCATTTCTCGAGCCACTCTAGATTGAAATTTCTTGGACATAAACATTTGATTTAAATTACTAATACGAGCTTCACTAGCCAAGGGTTCTCTTTCTTTAATATAGAATTTGAAGCAGTAACCGATAGTTACATCTCCGATAGTTTCCACAGATTCATAATTTTCTCCTGGATTTGGATTGGCAGTAAAATGAGTAAAACAAGGAATCCAATTCTTTTGGATGGTATCATTTGTTAAGATTTTGTCAATCAATCTCATTCTGCTTTCTGGGAAAAATCTTTTCATTAACTCTTTCAAATATTGATAGAATTCTTGGAGCCATTGTTTAGAAGTTGGTTTTTTGTATTTGTTTAATTTTTTTGGAACTGTTGGAGTAGGAAGACCTTTCAGAAAATCAAAATTAGCTTCTTCCTCGTCATCTTCTTTGGTAGGAGACATTGGTTTATCCAGAGTCACGCTAGGACCTGTTTTCTTTCCATAAATATTTTTTCCAGTTCTGACGCTTCTCAAACCAGTTACTTCTTGAATTTTTCTATCTAATTGTTCGAAATCGAGAATATGAAATACTTCAAAATCTTTGAAATTTTTGTTAATGTTACAATAAATAGTATCTTCCATATATGCAGTAAAACCTGTTTTGACAATTTCTGTTTTCTTCAATTTTTCTTGAGCAAAAAGGAGAACCATTGGATAATAATTTTTATATTCTGTCAAAGATTGATAGTAACCTGTCGTTTCAAGAGGTCTATCTTCATCAATCACAAAACAATTTTTGGTCAATTGATAAAATTCTTCTTTGTGCTTTTCCCAATTTTCCATAGAAACAGTAAGGAGATGATCATTTCTAAATTTCATATTGGAAACCACTAAAATATTTTTTGTCAACGGATGTTTTTTAAGTTTCTCCAGCTGGAGAATATTTTTACAATTGAAGTAGACAAAAGAGACATTTTTAATCTGAGTAAATTTTTCAAGATTATTAAGTTGAATTACAACTTTGTCCAAAAGTGTAATACCGGAATCAAATCTTGAAGAACTCATCTTTTATTTTATCAAACTTTATTTTTATTTCATTTTTGATTTTACGATTTAGTATATGTTAATATACTAAATTGTGCGGGTATGATAATATACTAAATTATAACCCTACTGCAAATCTTGTGGTGTATTATAAGAAGCTAAGGTTTGTCCTCCTTCTACTTGACGTAGTCCTCCCGGACCCTCTTCTTTTCTAATAGGGGGATTAAAATCTGACGGCTGTGGCAAAACCGTAGCCTTACCATAATCAGCTCTCTTAACCGAATTAATTTTATAATACCAGTGATGAGCCGCCAAAAACATAGAAAATAATAAACCGAAAGTCCATAAAAATATCCAAATAGGTTGTGGGGAAGTTACTTTTTGATCTGACTTTGCCATTTTATTCTTACTTTTTTTCTTTTTTATATCAGATGAAAAGATTATAGAAAAAAGAAAATGTAAAAAGAAAAAGTTTTTCGTTTATTTAGAAAATAAAATGAACAAATTTAGACAGTATTTCAGAAAATTAAACCCTTTGATTTATCCAAGTTCTGAGTTAGAAGTCTGGAAAGATTTGAAAAGAGAGTATTCTAGATTTGGTTATATCTGGATAGAATTAGATTTTTATCATTCTATTAAAGATATTAGAAAAGCCGATACCAGAAATTTGAAAAAATTTAAAGAGATGAAAAAGAATGAATTAAATTTAAGAAGTTCGATAAATGGTTGCATTTTACCAAATATTTCACCACCGGTGAGACCCAACAATTATGATAGATATAAGATGTTACAAAGATGGAACCGGAATCACAACTCTTTTAATATGTGTATGGCAACTATTGAATTATATAAAAAATATAAAATGGAACCTGTTAAAGATTATGAGCCAGATTCTGTAATGGATGTTTACTATTCAAAATTAGCTGGAGCTGCTCAGATCACTAGAAGTCGTTCTGAATCTTCCGTTATCAGAGATATCAGAAGAGTCAGGGCTTCCACTCCATCCCCAACTCCTCCCTCTGAAAGACTCGCTCTTGAAGCCACAGCTCCTCCTGCTTTACCTCCGGTAAGAGAAGAATTAATAGATGATTCTCTTCGAACTTATCATCTCCGCGAGACAGGATGTCTTTTTACTACCAGACTCCCTTCTTATGACGAGAGTCTGTCTTAATATCATAAAATTTATGATATTACTAATACAATTTTGTTGATTTTTAATTTAAAATACCAAAAATGAAAGTTTAAAAAAAATAAAGAAATAATACCATTACAACAGCAAAATGTCAGCCCAGCTTACCGCCGCAACTCGCACACCACCTGTGCCGCGCCCGCGCCCGCGCCCTCACCATACCATCCCAGTCGAACAGATCCCAGAGATCGAACCTCTTCTCTCGGGAGCTCGGATCCTTCCGTCTTGCAACACCGCCTCGGTCCAGGACTATCTGGTTACCAACTACGACGGGACCCCTGTCATCTGTCGTGTCGAAGACCAGATCTACTACTACGACGGGACAAAGTTCTCTGTCTCTCCGGTCGGAGACCCTGACCGGTTCCTCAACCACGTTGACGCTTCCGAGGGAGCTGTCTCTGCGTGGGAAACGGCCTCCCGGGTCGGGTTCATCACCAGAGACACAAGTGTCGGAAAGGCTCCTTCCGGATCTGTGTTCGACAATGTCACAGAGATCAAGGTCCTCGTTCTGTCCAGTGCCAATGGATGGTTCGACACTTTTGTGTGCGACCCAGTGACAGGAACTATCCTGTGCTACAACAAGAAGAGCTGCGGCTCGATGACCCACTCTGGTGACAACCCCAATGGTCAGATCGAGGAAAAGAACCACCACGAGCTCGTCTTCCGCGGTGTCGATGGTCCCTGCTTCTTCGGCGTGGTGGGATTCAATGGAAAGGAGCTGCGCCAGTTCACTGATCAGTTCAACCTGGTCAAGATGACGTTCGCAGACGGAGCCGAGAAGTGGATCACCTGCGAGTGGGATTTCACTCCGGTGAACATCGGTGACGCACGAGTTGCCGGGATCTTTTCTGTCGACAAGAACGCCGACGGGACAATGAAGGTCAAGGTCCACTTTGAGTCGTACTCCAAGCGAGACTTCAACTTCAACACCGGATCTACTTGCGACAGTTCAAAGGACTTCGCTCGCCGGTATCTCCGGGCAGTCGGTGCAGTTCCCTCGCGGACCAGCGTTGCGGCGAGTGTTGACGCCGGTCGTGTCGGCGTCGACACAACCCACGTTTCCACGACCGAGGCTCCGTGTCTGGTGACTTCTGGACCAATTCCTGAGATTCTGAAGACATCCTCTCTGAGTCTCGAGTTGGAGGTCACTGAATTCCATCCAGGGATCTTTGGTGGAAACACCGGTGTCTCCAACCTGGCCTATCCAGGAGGAGAGTTGGTGTCTGGCGACTACCCGACGGTTGTCTACATCAACAACCCGGACGACATCCATCAGTCAATCCTTGAGTTGGCAAAGTCTCGTCGGTGTGTCCTGATCCTGAAGGTGACCGGTGGTATGGAGAAGATCAACGACGTTACTCTCTACGCCTGTCGTCTGATGACGCCTCAGAGTACTCTGATCATCTTTGACGACACGGTGGACAAGTTCTACCACGTCTCAGGACCCTTCCGCACTAAGGAGGTCGATGACTCGGTCAACATCCGAGGGCTGATTCAGTACCATTTGGACAATCCAGCCGGGTTTCCTCTCCTCACTGACGGAAAGATCTACACCTCGAGCGGTGTCTTGACTCCTGATGAGATGATTGAGCGAATCCATGAGTTCTTGGATTACATCGATCAGCTCCAGATGTGCATCTCTCCTGACAAGTGGAAGGAGGTCTTCAAGAGTATGCTCGTCTCGATCGATTCTCACAAGAAGGAGATCCGGAAGCTTGCCAAGGGGGTCCGGTTCCGGATGCTGGGACTGAAGATGAAGAAGTCGAACAAGAAGACGTCGGCTCTCATCAGCCAGGATCTGGCTACATTGGTTGACAAGTTGAGTCCTCTGGACCAGCAGCTGAAGGGTATCAAGGATATCGCCCGTTTCATCCTGAAGTACCAGTACCATCCGATGAGTTCTAAGACTTTCGGGTCTTCCAAGAAGCTGTCGGGCGATGTCCAGGCTCAGCTTCGGAACTTGTCGACCAAGGCTCTCAAGGACCGGATCCAGCAGATGCTTGCCGACTCTGCTCGGTTCTCCGAGGAGATCGAGGATCTTCTGGAGTCTCTCGGCGGCGACGTCGACGGTTGGATGGTTATCGGTGACCCACAGAAGTCCGTTCTGGACGGCCCGACAGTGGCTGTTTGCAACGAGATGGCTCCCGGGTCCGACCTTCACATCGTCTTGCCGAACCAGGGAGGTCAGGTCTTCATCCCGGTACCAGTTCACATCGAATATGTGAACCTGGTGGAGGCATACCAGGCGGGCCACGACATCTACCTGTACATGGGTCTTTTGTCTGCCAGCAAGTTCGTTACTGGATCACAGAATCCGTTCGACGATGAGCCTCTCTACAAGATGATCCGGTGGCTGATGGAGTCTCACGACAATCTGGCGGCAACCCTCTCAGCGAGTTACACACCGGACGATGACAACACTACCACCAAGGTGTTGAAGACGCTTCGGTTCCTGGTGGTGGCTGTCTGGAAGGGATTCCGTGACGGAATGTTCCGGCCCGAGCTCAGTCGGTTCGGCGGAATTATTCCTGCAGATCAGGTCCCTTCTGGACGGGTTCCGTTCAAGGATTACTCCCTGCAGGAGGCTCTGTGGTACGCCCGGGCAATCCAGAAGTCTTCGACTAACCCTGCTGAGATGCGCTCCTTCATGGCTCGGATTCTCGGAGACCTGTGCAAGTCCATCTGGTCCAAGTACATCCAGCCGATTGAGCACATCCTGAAGGGTGAGAAGCAGCAGGCTCTGGCAGCCGATGCCGCAGCTTGTCAGGATCGGAGCAACCTGATCCTTCGGTACCAGCTGTACCTGTTCTTGAAGATCCTGTACCCGACAATGGACTTCGAGAAGGCTGCCGACACTCTGTTCGGTTCCTCCGAGATTCCCGAGTTCGACTTGACCCCTGACACCCGTCGCGGTCACTTCAAGTCTACCCGGGCTCTTCGTCGGATTACTGGTTACACAAAGTTGAACACCCCATCAGATGAGTTCCAGATGCTGATCCAGATCTTCGTCTCCCGTGTGATCAACAGCCTTCCGAAGGACAAGACCAAGAAGGGGGTCATTGAGACTCTGGCAGAGAAGGGAGACAAGGCTTTTGGGAATATGCGGCGGATTCTGGAGAGCTTCCTGGGGTCCTCTGACCAGTTCCCATTCTTCTCCACCGGAGAGTTTGGTGACAAGATCACCGAGAACTTCGACAAGGGGAGTCTTCTGGAGGCTATCCGGGCGTCCACTTCGTACGCCGCAGCCGCAGTCGACGGAGCCGCAGTCGCCGACGGAGCCGCAGTCGCCGACGGAGCCGCTCTCACTCCACACCAGGAGTTGATGGCGTTTGGTCTGACCGAGGAGCTGGCAACCAAGCTCCCGATGATCAATCCTGTGACGGATATCCGGGAGATCTCTCCTCTGCTTGAGGAGAAGACTCTCGGAATCACCGGAGATCAGATCCCGGAGATCACCAAGCTGGTCTTCAAGCACTGGGACAATCCAGACGCTGGTGTCCGCGAGGTTCTCAAGATGATGAACCTGTGGTGATATCTATTATGATAAAATTATTATCATAATTTTTAATGTTATAGTATTTTATTCTTGTTTTATAATATTATTATAAAATGAATACAAGTAATCTGAAACAGAAAATAAATTCAGTTAACTATAGAATTTTATCAAATATTGATAAAGTTAAATTTCCAATTAATTACAGAAAAGATATATCTATAGAAGATGAAAATTATCTGATTGCTAGATTAGTGAAGAGTGGAATGAATTGGCAAGAAATTATTGAAGAGTTTCAAAAAGCAGAAACAGGGCAAGTGAGTGAATTTTCTGATTTGATGATCAATCCAGTTCAAGGAGATGATTATACTTTCAAAGATTCTGCTATTCCTTTTGTTATGGGAATGTTGGTTATTATTGGAATTTTGAATGTTGCTGTCTAATTTATCTATATTATAATATAGATAAAATTATACTATCTTTTCCAAGAACTCCAAAGTTTTCGGTTGTCTAACTATCCTTCCACCTGTATGAGCACCTTCATGATTTGACATCTCAACTCCAATTATTCCATGAATCCATGGTATCGTTTCTTTTTTAAAATTAATCACTATATTTTTTGCTACATATTTACTGTCTCGAGTAAAATTTATAACTCTGATAACAATTTTGTATCGAGACAATAGTTCAATTTCCTTCTTATTAAATTTTAGTATTCCGTTCTTATAATCGTGGTCATGTTCTGTGATATCAGCATTGGAACCAAAATTATCTTTTAAAAAAGTAAGTGTGTCTTCAGAATAATTGAAATAAATGTTACCGTATGGGTAAAAATCTCCTTGGTCACTGTTAGTCGGTTTGTGTTTTGTTTTATCAAAATATTTTATCAAATTAATTAACTTCCAATCAATAGGAATATATTTTTCCTTACCAAAATCGTTTATTATTCTGTGAAAATAATAGTCGGTATGTTGTTGTGGGAACAAACTATTTCTTAACTTTTCAATAATACAATCTGATTCACCTGTTTGTTTTTTATATTCTGACCTTGTAATTCTTTCAATATTAAATTCTCCATCATCTTTTTTTCCTAAATAATGATAAAAATTATAATCCATATCATAGAAATACTTCCTCAAACCAAAAAATTTGAATCCATGCATAGTTTATGATTATTGATAAATGAAATCATAATTAAATTATCACTTTTCTATCTTTATCTCTGTGATAAGATAGAGATAAAATCAAACTCCGTTCTTGATTTGCATATACAAATCCTCGACTGTTCCAGTGTAATCACACTTTAAATTACAGTAATTCATAAAATAGTTACGTATATTTAATTCTTTTTGACGTTCACTACAAGAGACATAATCCTCGCTCATATACTCCAAAATAGTTGGACGGAAGATAGAATAGTTGCACACTTTCTCTAACAAAAACTTTTCAAAATCTTCCACTTTCTTAATATTAGATTCCACTGCTAGATGTTTTGGAAATATTTCATCCCAAGTCTCTAATTTGTACAAAGTACAAAAATATTTATACAAGATATAAACACAACTATAAAAATTTATCGCGTTCTCATTTTCCGTTAACAATTTTCCAACTCCTTTTTCCGCAATTTCTCTTTTTGTAATACTTTCATCAGCATAACAATATGAAAGATATTCATCGTATAATCTTAATGCATGAAATAAGATATGATCACTAAACCAATCTAAATGGTCTCGATTGTTGTAAATTTTAATAATAATATTAGCCGCCCATCTTCTTTCTAAACAATCCACTATTTTAATATTTTGAGTCTCTTTCTTATCGATCGGATATTTCTTTCTCATTCCTTCAATATAATTTTTAAAATTAGCAAAGAAAGGATGATCTATTGCTTGGGTAGCTGTTATTCTCTTGGAAGGATCTAAAACTAATAATTTTTGTAACAAATCTGCAAAATCTTTTAATTTTCCACCATTTTTATCAAAATCTTCCACCTCTACCACATCTTCTAACTGTTCTAAAAAAGTTTCTTTATTATTCATTAATTTTTCACTAAAACCGTGTTTGAATTTACCAATGTCACCTTGTTTGATAAAATTATTAACTTCTTTGACTGTCAAAGGATGAGTAATGTTTTCTAATATTTTCTTAAATAAATTTTTAGATGTGTCTTTGTCTACTTGGATAAAAGGAGTTTTAAAAATCAACTCAAAGAAAATACACCCAACTGACCAAACATCTGATGGAAAAGAGTAATTATCGAACTCACAGCAAATCTCTGGAGCTCGGTACCACGAAGTCACCGTTCCTGGAGTGGAAGGGCGATAATTGCTAGGAAAACAAGATAAGCCAAAATCACAAATCTTGGCATAAGGAAGATTCTTATCTTTGGCAACTAAAATATTACTTGGTTTTAAATCACGATGGAGAATCTTCTTGGAATGCAAATATTCTACTCCAAGAAGAATTTGTATCATGATAATCTTAAAATGTTGATAATTTTCACATTCTAAGTAATAATCATCTAGACAATGATCCGCAAATTCCAAAATAAAATGATGAGAATCTTCCTTCATCTCATTTCTTTTGGGTCTGGGTGTCATCGGACATTCTCTTGGAAACGGATCTCCGACAGAAACCGTTTTTAGTTTGGTGATACACGGGTGATTTAACATAGCTAAGAAATTGAGTTCTCTAATACACGTAATCCCTTGATTCTCAAAATCACCATAGTTTCTTTTGACAGCAACTTTCTGCTTCTTACCGTCTTTTTCAATTTCGGCTTCGTAAACAATTCCATATGCTCCTTCACCTAATTTTTCTTTTTTCTTGATTTGCATAATGTTTTTAATAAAATTTTTTTAAATCTATTTAACATTACGATTGTTTTAATAATAATGTGAGATGTATTATTAAAAAGAAAAAAAGGAGATTACGATTATCAAAAAGAATAGTAATATAAAAAATGAATGGAAATGGTAAAAATATTGTCCTTGATATTGATGCTACTCTAGTTCACACTCACGGAGATATGGATGATTTTAAAATGCTGAATGTCTACGGAAACGACGAGCAACTTGAAATGAGAAAGAAAGTTTACAATATGAGAATTATTGATGTTTCTGATGTTCCTGGGGAAGGAGAAGTGACAGATTTAGCCGGTATCTACCGTCCTTATCTTAGAGAATTTTTAGAGTTTGGTTTTTCTTATTTTGATAATATTATTATTTGGTCTGCAGGGAAGAAAAAGTACGTTGAGAAGATGTGCGAGTACATGTTTCCTCTCAAAAAACAGCCTATTCTCATTTTCAACTATGATGATTGCGAAGGGGATGAGAATAATTTGATCATTAAACCTTTAGAAAAAATTTACAATCACCCAGTTTGCAAGGGTAAGCTTTTTCCAGAAAATACTTTTGTTTTAGATGACAGAAGTGAGACATATTCGATGAACAAGAGAAACGGGATTCAGATCCCAGAGTTTGAGTCTGATATGTCAGTGGAAGATATTTGTAACCACCCGGATGTGGAATTTCTTAAATTGATGTCTTGGATGTCAACCAAAGAAGTCAGAGAATCTGATGATGTTCGTAAGTTAAATAAGAAGAATATTTTCAGCAGAAGCTTAAAAGAATACGGACAGATTTTAAAAGAAGAATTGCAAAATAAGAAAGAAGGAGAGAAGAAGACAGAGGAGAGACCAAAGACTGCTAAAAGCAAAAAGAAGATAGAAGAGGAAGAGAGACCCAAGACTACTAGAGGTAAGAAGAAGATAGAAGAGGAGGAGAGACCAAAGACTACTAGAGGTAAGAAGAAGATAGAAGAGGAGGAGAGACCAAAGACTACTAGAGGTAAGAAGAAGGTAGAAGAGGAGGAGAGACCCAAGACTACTAGAGGTAAGAAGAAGGTAGAAGAGGAGGAGAGACCCAAGACTACTAGAGGTAAGAAGAAAGAAGAGAAGTCTACCACAAAAAAGAAAAGAAGTGTCAAATTTAAGAAATAGTTCTAAAATTGAAAATAATAAAAAAACAAATTTTACAACAAAGATGTCCTCGGGCAGGTGTGTTGGTTGCTGGGAAGAAAACTTGTCTAAAGAAGACAAAATTTTTGATTGCCCGTATTCTGAACTTCACTGGATGTGCAAAGTTTGTGTATCACAATACACATCTCCGTTGTGTGCAACTTGTCGCCAACCTCTTAAGGTCACAGAAGAGACCTCTCTCTGTGAAGAGAGAGGTTACTGTGATCAAGACGGTGATACCGGTTACTGCCGGGACTGTTGGCAGCCTATGCCAGATTAATGATAATAAAATTATCATTAATTATGTAATACAACTTGACGAACATTAGAACTAAGTTCCACCCGATTACCATTTTCATCAATGTAATGTCGTGCTCTGTTAGTCACTGCTCTTTCTCGATGGACTGTCATCATTTCCTCTGCTTCTCTGTCTTCTTCGGCTTTATCCATTACTTTTTGATAAGTTTCTTCAAATACTTTAATATCTTTCAATTTAATTTTATCTTCGTCTTCGACAGAATCATCTTCCTCGTCACTTGATTCTTCTTCCTCTGTCGAATCTTTCTTTTTTAATATTCTATTCATTCTTCTTTCGTTCAATATTTCTTGATAAGCTAAACCATTGATTCTTTCTTTCATTGTTTTGAAACGAAGTTCATATAAAATATAAATACCTTCTGCATTATGATATCCATAAGCTTGAACGTACCGAGACATTAAATTCTGTGAAATTCCATACATTCTTCGAATAATTTTATAAAGCACATCTTCAATTTTTATTTTCTTAGAAAGGTCTGTTTCCACAGACCTATAATACTCTGCATCCTTTTTCATTTTTTCAATCTCTTGATCTGTTAAAAATCTTCGACTATCTTTTTTGAAACGTCTCTTTCTCTTACTTCCGCCAATTTTATTTTTATCAGAGACATAACCTTTTTTGATAGTTCTTTCTAATTTTCTAGCTTTACCTTTAGCACTAGCTAAATTATCTAACTGTGTGCAAAAATTTTCAATTTCTTCAGTAGATTTTAGAATACTTGTCTGATAATTTTTAAATTTTTCAATTCTCTTCTTTTTTGCCTCAGCTATTTTTTTTTCATCTCTTCTGGATAAAATATGAGAAATATCAAAAACTTTCCCGTTAGAATTGACATATCCTGTAAAATTACGGTCAAAATTATTTCCCTTGTCGTATTCGTCTTGATACCACCAACTTTCAACAGAATCTCTTTGAATCTTTGCATTGAGTTCATCATTAAATGAAATAACTCCTTTAGCATAATAGGTAGTCATCTTTAGTTTTTAAGATTACCTATATTTAAGATTACTTATTTTTATTGTTATTTGGATTTTAAATAATCATTTTCATCTTATAATTTGGTATATTTTTGAAGGTATTTGGATTTTAAAATTTTCTTTCTATATTGATTTCTACGAATTCTTACTAAAATCACTAAAAATTATCATTTATTTTTATTACCTAGTATTACTACGGTATAATATATATTATATATTATTTTTTTCATAATGTTCCAAAAAGTCAAAAAAACAGCTTTTTGTAAGAAGCTGTCATGTTTTTACATGAAAGTTCATGGCTTCCAGAAAAAGTTGTTTTTTTGACATTTTCGTTAATTTCGTAAAAGTATAAATAAGTATATATTTACTTACTAATTAGTAAGTAAATAATAGCTAAAAATTATTCTTTCTTAGCTCTTTTTTGAATGACCTGAACAATAAAATCCATCCCTTCTTCATTTGTATTGCAAATTTTTGTTGGAATAACAGGAGGGTAAACTTGGAAAATTGAATTGACAAAAGTCTTCATAGATGAACCAGAGACAAAAATAACACTAGCAAATAGGTTCTTTCTAGCTATCGGATCTATTTCAGTTGAAAAAATATTAATTTTATTCCAAGCCAAAGTAATAGGAAACTTCTCAATAATTCGAAAATCAATAAAAGTAATACATCCTGGGTTCTTTTCTATCATTTCTTTATATTTCTTAACAACTTGTTCTGCAATTTCTCCGTCATTTGGAATTTCTCTTCCCTTTGAAGAAAAACATATAATTTTTTTATTATACTTTGCGAAATTTTTAATTTTTAATTCTAAGTATTGGTCCATTTTTAGTGGTTTTTTCTTATACTTAAATATTATTATTTTACAGGCTATATTATAAGTAAATTATAAATATTTATACTTTTGACGATTTTAACGAAAATGTCAAAAAAACAGAGTTTTGTTAGAAGCTGTCATGTTTTTACATGAAAGTTCATGGCTTCCAGAAAAAGTCGTTTTTTTGACATTTTCGTCAATAACTATTTTC
>Ga0080013_1001040_pt1 | contig 37613 bp, 34 predicted proteins | sample ETNvirenome_6_85_FD_69236 | JGI IMG/M metagenome (GOLD analysis project Ga0080013, IMG submission 69236) | Marine viral communities from the Pacific Ocean - ETNP_6_85 (SPADES assembly) (version 2) | ecosystem: Environmental > Aquatic > Marine > Oceanic | place: Pacific Ocean | collected 2013-06-19 | reverse complement strand
GAAGAGCCCAAAAATTGGTCTTTCTTCAGCCAGAATTCAACCGTATTGCCGGTGGTTCCTCCAATTTTAAGATTTGATTCTCTATTTTTAACGGGATCCCATAAGTTTGCGTAGCCACTTTTATAATTACCAGATGTATCATCGATGCCTTTTCCTAGCGCGCGGCCAGAAGTGTTGGGCCCTCCTTTTGTAAAAATATACTCATAAGAAGATGTTGCGGGTGCGCCATAACCATTTGCAGTTGCTATTTGAGTGCCCCAGCCTTCGGCCGAAAGTATAACGTAACCATTGGTTCGTGGGTAGCCGTTTTCAAAAATATGCAGATCTAAATAGGATGAACTTAATTCCCATTGAATGCGCTCCCTTAAAGAGCCATCATAAGGATAAGTTTGATAAATCCGGTCAATCGCATCTAAATAATATTTTTCGGCTGAGCCGAACCGAGCAAATTGTTTGGGCTTGGAAAAGTCAACTGGAGGAATAAATCGGTTCTTTTTATTAAGATGTTCTGTCATGTACGCGACAGATTCCACCTCGGAGCCTAGTTTTTCTCTATCAGCGTTTGTTAAAATGATGTCTTTGTGACCAAATAACTTTTTATAATCTGTGCTCATACGCTCTCTACTTTAAATTTAAATTCCTCGGATTGTTCTGAATACTGATTATTGAGATAATAAACAAATTTAATCGCATATGTATTGTCCGTTTCTAGGAGCGATATGTCTAGATCAAAATAGCTGCCGGAAGTATCAAACGATAGCCGCGTAGAATTATCACTGCCCGTTCCATATGAAATAACATCCAAACCATCATTGATGCGATATACTCTATAATAAGCATCTTCAACCAAATCGATTGGGGCTGCTACGGAAGCTACTGTGTAGATGTTGGGGCTCCAATCTTTTTTGCGAGTGTATAATCTAAAGCGCGCAGTGGTATTTGCGTTTGAATAAACCGGTTTTAAATTTGAAATCTTGGAAACATATTGTTGATTAGGGTTAAAGGCTTGGCCGGGCCATCCTTGAGTTAAGCTTTTAGGATTTATGGTGCCTGTAAAATATTGAACTGAACCGCTATGCCATACATCAAACACTCCGCTTAAAGAAGTAGATCCCGTGAAGGCGAACGAAGCTGAGTATATTCCGGTTGAGACATAACTGCCTGTTGCGTTGGAGTCTGCGGCGCTAGCGACGCCGCCACCGGCACTCAATGCGAGCTTTGATCCTGACGGGCCCGAATTTGTAGCCGATCCAGAGTAGATGCTCACAAAAATGCCTCCTGTCCCAATCGCGGGAATATTCTTGAGTTGGCCCCTCACATAATTATAAAGATAAATTGTATTCAAATTATCGGCCGCAGGTGCCAGCGAGCTACTATAATAAAAACTTCCTCGGTCATCTTTTTTAGAAGAATCCCAACGAGCCTCAATATAGGGCCTCTTAAAGAAAAATTGAGAACCTCTGGCAAAAAACATTTTAGTATAGTAAGAGTCGGACGCGTCTTCTTCTGTAGGTGACAACTTAATCCCTATTCCATAATTTGATTTTGATCCTAAAGTATTTCCTGTACTATTAATCCATTGCTCTACTAGTGTTGTGATGTCCAGTTCTATATCTTCAAATCCAGAATCAAAGGATGCAGTAAAAGAAGAGGAGGTGTCTGTTAAATAATCGCCTCCTTCCGTTGTCCAAGGGGTTGCAACTAGGCCGCCGGCGAAAGTCCCGCTTAGCCCACTATTAGTGGTACTACTACTTCCTGTTACGTCAAAAACCGTGGCGGCGCTTGAAGACAAAGAATTCGAATTCGCGGTGGTTCCGGCAGTAGCGGCGTATATAGTAACGACCGCGGAACTTACCGAGGCGCTGAAATCGGAACTTGCAGACGCATCAATTATTGTTTTTATATTAGTAGCGCAAGCATCCGTATCCGCGCCAATGTGAAAATAATTGGGTGCTGGGGTGGAATCATCTATGGAAGTAAATAAATAATTCGAACTAGATCCAGTTAAAGTAATAGTGTTTGCCGCTGTGTTTGCCCTCACAGTGATCGAAGCGCTAGCTTGGATTTTAGTGTCTGTTGCGTTGATCCAATTTGCGGCGCCGGTGTCTGAGTAATCTTCCATGTCTAGGCCAAGACCCTCATCCCAGGATTGGGATACCGGAGAAATAATTAAATTGAAACTTTTAGGGGTGGTCTGTGAATGTTTTGCATTAAACATTCTTAAATAAAATGAAACGCTTCCGGATGCCGGAATATTCCCTTGTTTTCTGTCGTAAGAAATATAGCCTGCGCTTGTTCCCGTTGCAGGAAATTTAATCAAAATTCTTTCCAGCTCTGAAGAAGTCTTGCTAGCTTGCGCAAAAATTGAAAAAACCTCAAGAATGTCCGACTGCCCCATATTTGAGCCAGTTCCGCGTGTCATTAGGTTCGCCTTGTAAGCGTTGGTTATTGTCGTGTCTGCGTTCGCTGTGTATCTTTTTATAGCCATTAGAGTATTGTCCCCACTATATCCGAATTGGGAAATTTTATTTCAAAAATAGTATCTACTGGTGGAATAACGTATCTTCCATCTGCGGACATTGCTTCTTCGATGTTAATTGGTGAGTCCGCATATGCGGCGCCGTGTTTTACCACGATATCAACATCGATGACATCCATTAAGTCTGGTACGGATTTTAAAGTTTGGTACACGTCTGTTATTAGCAGTGGCTCGCCTATATAAAAAGTTTTATCAAACACTGTCTGCAAAACGCTTGAGGCCTCGTTGAGAAGATCATATTTATTCACTCCCGGGAATGCTAGTGCTTTAAATTCAATACCCACATTGGCGATTTTAGCATCTAATATGTCCACAGTGTCGTTAATCATTTTATATTGGTCTAGCCATGTCTTTAAATTATTTTTTAGGCCTTGGTTGCTTACAATTAAATTACCGTCTGTGTTTTCGGAGATGACATACAAATTTAAATTTCGCTGATTGTAGGAGTCCGAATCTAGCTCTATCGCACACCTTTTGAATTTTCCGTACTTCGAAGGCATGTTATAGGCGATACTAATATAATCTTGTTTTGTCACTGCTCGATATTGAGCCGCAAAATTTCCTAGGGCGCGCATTTTAACTTCATCTGATGACACCGAAGTAACATCTCCAACAATGGGGTCTTCATTCAAAACAGATAAACTATTAATTACTTCGTTCTGTTTGGTCGTGCTTAAAGTTTCTGGTGAGCTAAATTGGAAATCCGCGCGGTCGACTCTCGTAACTGTATTGGCCGCTGTGTTGGTGTTTTCATTTGTGTTTACCCTATAAACTATTGTCAGAATAGTATTCGCCGGGACGACGCCCAATTTATCGGTTTCGTTCAATATGGATGGGTCGAAGGAAGTGTCCGAAGTATAATCTTTTCCGTGCAACTGCAATACCACCTCAGAAGGATCTTTGAGTGAGATCGGCGTCTCTTCGCTCCCATACCCAAATTGTAAAAATATTCCATCGGGCGTGTTTTCTACCATGAAGCGCCGCGAAACTGCGACCGGCTTCAATATATACGGAACAGTGTTTGAGCCGTCGCCTTTATTTAAAACGGGGACGTGTATTATATTTTGTGTAAGGTAGTCAACTTCAAAAAATTGATTTCCATTATCATCAAAAACAGATACTATTTCACTAATATTTTGCCCTCTTATGCCAATCCTTAAGAATTTTTGAAATTCTCCAATTGAAACTTCTTTGACGGCCAGCTCGCCAGAAACAACTTGGCCCGAGGATCGGACTGCGTAAGAAATTGGGGCCCCTGTATCTCCATTTTGCGCGGCCAACACAACTGGGTTGGTTGTTTTTGCAAAATTTACGTCCTCTAGAAGAGTAAACATAATATTTCCAATGGATCTAAAAGTAGATCCCTTTTTCAAAATCGGCTTATAATTATCGTCCGGAGCAGGGAAATTTGTTTCTGCCGGGATCGTTACATAAAAATTGCATATTCCGAAAGAAGACGGGTAGGGCCTATATTTATAGCCCAGCTCTTTGCTAAGTTTTAATACATTATCGAACTCTATCGCAGTAGACAAATATGATTCATTGGCCTGGTAGTCTACATAGAAAGACAGCATATCTCCAACGTAAGAAACAGTGTCTAACATCAAAGAGCCAAAAGATGCTTCTGTAAAATCTTTAAAATTATCGGGGTAGTATCTCCTTACGTATGATTCAAGATCTGCCCGAATAGACTCGAAATCTCGACTTGTATAATCTATGGCTGGTTTTATCTTGGGCATTCTTTAGCTTTCCTTTTTAATCAAACTTGTTAGAAATGACTATTCTTAAAGTATCATTCAGTCCTAAATTCGGCATATAATATACAACTTGGAGGCCCATGGCCTGGCTATCTCGGTCTACATATATTTGAGTTTCATCCAGATTGACATTGTAAAGAACGACATCAATAACTTCAATATAGGGTATATATTTTCGCACTTGGTCAACTATCTCGACTCTCAAGCTTTGATAAGCGTCCTCTTCGTGCTCAAATAAGTAATTTCGAGCACCGACGCCAAAATCCGGATGCATTATGCGCTCTCCTGGTGCTGTGAGAATAAGCATTTTTAAATTTTGTTGTGTGACCTCTCCTAAGCTTTTAGTTAATTTATAAAATCCATCAGTAGGATCAGGTTGTAAAGGTAAGCTTGGAGAATAACCGACTGCCATATTTTATATTCCTTTTTAATAATTAGCTATTAAACCAAATATTTCTTCTCTTTCTGCTCTGTAAATTTTAAGAAGACTCCGACTCTGACACCGTCGGCACCCATGCAATTGGATAGCCAAGATCATCCGCGCCTGTATGCAGGTGCTCTGGCCATTCTTCACCATCAACATAACCAACCGATAGCCCCAGATGTTCTACTAAAGATCCTTGAGGTCTCTGAATCGTGTCTCCCTTAAAGCTTATTACAATTGCGGCCTTTGCGTCACTCACCGCGCGGCTGACGCCGAAATTCTTTCCGCAAGCGCGCAGGCTAAAATAAACTCGGTCTCGTAGAGAGTATGAAAACGGAAGTTCCATGATCTTCGATCCGAATGTCTTCGATCCGAATGCGAATGCGGGCATGCCGTTTTCGTCGCGCGCTACATCGTAAGGGTGGCTCGAATTCGGGCCCGCTCCTGCCACGTTGTGTCCATAGACTCCTCTGATTGGGATTATGCCGAAATTGGAATAGCACTTGGATGAAAATGTGGTGTCTACGGACCACAGATCCTTGGGCTCCAGGGGCCACAGTTCGCTTTTATTTAGACCGGGATAATCCCAGTTGTACCAGGAAGGATATCCAAATGCGTTGGACGTCTCATTGTTAGTCAACCATAATGGTGTGTTGGATCCAGGAATGTAAAGACGTTTCTCAGATCCAATATCTGTATAGACTGAATCGCCCGTATTCGAGAATGTAATATACCAATATCGGGTCTCAGCTGTTGGTGGATCGTCGCACGCCAATTCTGATTTTGCGGAGTATCCTTCTTTTTCTACATGAGCCGCAGCATAGGCCGCTTCCTCGGCTGCTTTGGCCGCGTCAGCGTCTTCGGGCATCGATGAGCCTTCGGGGTCGGCAGCGCATGGATCTTCTTGTTCAGTAAGGCTTTTGTCGGCGCCGCCGTCTGTGTCTCTTTCTTTGCTGGCTAAAATTTTGGCGAGTATGCCAATCGGAGTTAGGGGGCCCGGCATAAACCAGGGGGTTGTCCATGTTTTATCTACCATGTTGGCGCCGGCTTGAACTACCATTAGCATGAATTTTTCTATCAACTCTCCGGGTGAAGGGTCGGATGGTGATGGCCCCCCAGGATCCATTTGCGCTGCAAATGAATCTATATATTCATAATCTCCATGCACAGACGCAACCATTTGAGCAATGCACCTATTTAATGTATCTTTTGTTGGGCTAAACAAATCATTTAAAAAAGGAAAAGAGGATATCATATAAAAACGATATGTTAGCGCCGCTAAAGTGGCCATGTCCTTGACGGGAAATAATTCATTCAAAACTTTTGGATCTGGTGATAGCTCATGCTTAAGGGATGAGTGCATAAATTTTCGGCCGTCCTCGGTGGAATATTGAAGACCTGCGGCTTTTGAAAGCGCGCCCAAGGAGCCCTTGACATAATTAACATCATCGGTGCTCTTGTCATGTACCGTACCGAGCAGGGTTTGCAAGTCGCGCTCGGCGTGATCTAATGGGATGCAAAAATATTCATTAACACTATACATATCCTTTAGTTCTGCTGGTGGTTCCCACGAGAGGACCTTATCTTCATTGTGAGCATTGATAATGGTCTCATTATCTAATGTTGCATTCAAGGTCGGGCTTAGTTTATTGAGAGCCGATTTAGCTGCCTGGTTCATAGGAAATAATGCATTTAGGCGAAGGCCAGCTTTGGGATTGAACCACCACCAAAAAGGACTATCAAAAATTATGTCTCTTACTAGCCTCCAAAACGCGCCAACTCCTCTATAGTCCGTGAATCCAACTGTGGGATCGTGTGGGGAAGTATAGGTGATTCCCAACAACCCTTCTTCACCTAGTTGGCCCCCAAGAGATATCGCTTTACTGATAATGGATGGTGTGGGTTGGCCGGACGCTACGTACATCCCGCCGGCGGGGATAGAGGGTGCGATTCCCCCGGCGCCTGTCCCAGCCCAATCATCACTAAATGGAGTGTCCTTCGGAAATAGCTCCTTAACCATCCCCAGTTGATCAAAAAAGCGATTTTTGTAAAAGAGGCCATCTTGATTCGAAGACTTGACGGGCGTAAACTGCGGGAATGAGATGTACCCATCGGGGCCCGCAGCGCCAAAAGCATGGTGGCTAGCTAGTTGATCGGTTGCAACCGCGCCTCTGAAAGCCCAATGAGGGGCCTGGCTATCGCCCTGGGCCCCCTGCCACTCATTATCCCAATAATAATAAGGATGACCAGCCAATTTAGTTCCTTTGCCATCGTCGTAGTTAAAGGATGAAACTAGGCGAACAAATGGGGCTTTACCATAGCCACCATGCTTGTCTGGCTTCTCCTCGGGTTCGAAAAAGAGGTCCCAAAACATTTCAAATGCTTTTCCTTCTATGCCGTTGTCATCTACGTCTTTTATCAGTTGACTCACGAAGCGTTCGGCCGGTTCATTGGTGTCGAAAAATGTATTTTCGGGTGTTTGGATATTTTTCAACTTCGCCGCCTTTTTAAAAACTGACCAAAAGTCGGCCTTGCTCTTTAGTTGAGGATTTAATTTTACATATGGTTGATAAAACAGCCCTCCATTCCAGGGATCTTCTGAATTCTTATAAGTAGGCCAAGATTGTCCTTCGCCTAGGTGTATAGAAGGGGTTTTGGTAGTGTCCGCAACATACCCCGGATACAAATTGGGAGACCAATATTCTGGCGTGAGCAGTACTGCATATTTTAAGAATCTATTATACATAGTATTTTCACCCAAAGTGTCGTGTTCGGCCCACTTTGCTAGCCACTCGGGATCTGTGATGCTTTGTATGCGGCTGTCTAAAATTTCAGATATTTCTTCGGCTGCTTCTAAAATTAATATTTTTAAACTTTCTTCGGAGTTTTTTACTGGTTTAATTTGGTCTTCTGATATTGCCGTAGAAACATTTTCTTGTAGTAATTCGCGGCCATTTACAATTTTGTTTGCATAATCTAATAAATTACCATATCCTTCTTGTCCTATTGTAGATCCCACAACGTTAGCTACGTTGTCTATTAATAAGCGCATGTAAGAATCTGCTTGGAGAATGTCTGATATTTTTACAAAACCGAACATAAAGATATTTTTCAAGTATTCTTCAACGATACAAATCTTAATTAATAATTTATAATGGCCATAAAGATTTGAAATTTGAACTGCGTCTGGGGTTGCAAACATGCTTACTACGCATTCTAAACTTTGTTGCGCTTTTTCTACATCTTTTTTAAGGCCCTCAGTGTCTAAAATGGGCGTTCGCCCAATCCCTATTTTACATTTATCCTTTGCTTCTTTATCAGTCATGGGTATTTTATTAAAGATTCTCATCTTAAATAAATCTCTAGCGGTACCTTGGCGCAACGAGTCTTCAAATATTAAATTAAGGATATGAGGTACCTCGTCCGCTAAAGTATCTGCTCCTATTTGTGCAATCAGTTCATAGGTGCCTCCAGAAGTTTGATTAATAAAATAATTTTGCATCGCGGCAACTATATCATCCTTTTGGAACGATGCTAGAGGGGTCGGATCCAGCGCTTTCGGGTGCTCAAAAGTAACCAGCCCAGTTGCCTTATCTTTCACAATAAATTTTATTTGATTTTGATATACCGCTACTCCATCTTGCATTACCATGTCTGGAGAAAAATTAAACATTATGCTTATTTCATATGGATTTTCTCCGGGGACGTCGTATACAAATCCGGCAAAATTATCATTATTTTCCTTGACTATTTGATTAACGCCCACGGCCGTTTCCAGCACTTTTAACAGGTCTTGCGCTATCAAATCGTCAGGTTTCGGGCCGTTATCTTGGCCATGATCAGCTAACTTTTTCACCATGTTATCATGCGCAATTGCCAAATCGGGAACTGTAGTTCCCATCGGATTGGCGTCGATCATAGCCTTTGTAAAATCTTCTTGAGATTCTTTGTTCCCGGTTATAAGCGGTTTATACATGCTTATGTTGGTGTTGAATATTTTATCGATCGTTTTATAAATGTTTGAATTCAAACGATCAACTAAAAATAATTGTGAAGGATCCGTCTGGCTTGGCATTAAGGGCTTCATATCTATTTGGTTTGGCTTGCATGGGCCGCAAAAGAGAGGCGGCATCATATCTGCTATTTTATCTGGGTCTAGTAGAGGCATCATTTTATCAATATCGCCGAGTAGGTCGTCCCTATTTCTCATTGCTTGCTTTTTAATATCATCATCATTTAAAGTGGAAGCAAAAACATTGAACTCTTCGGGGTCACAAAGATTTAAAACGCCGGCCTTGACACTTTCCCAGTTGTTCACAAGATCTTCCCAGAGGGTGGCATCAATTTCTTCCCCCACTTCTGCTAAAAAGTTGTGCACAGTAGTGATAGAAGGAACTTCTTCTCCAGTTTCGGGGATGGTGTCGCCCATCGCTAGAATGGCGGCGGCCGTTGGCGATTGAGATTGCGTTGAGATTGTAACATCAGAAACAAATGCAGCTTGCGCCTTTGCATAAAGATCGTCAGCGGAATTGTCACTGCAAGGGGTCGTAAAAAGCCGTTTAAGCTCGCTGGGGGTGAAGCTGCTTTCTAATTTTTCAAACATTTCGTACATGCGCTGCCATTCCAGACTCATTCCTTTGAGGCCGTTCCGCTTGCCGGCCTTCCACAGCATTTTTTTCATATCATGATATGAATGATCTACATGCAGAGTAGAATTCTGTATCATGTCTGTGATGCTTGCCCGCGAAAACGGATTTGACAGCTTCGATCCGCATATATCTTTCATAAGACTGCCAATCACTTCGTTTTTAACATGCCTTAACACCACGTATACGGATGCCCAAATTAAAGTAAAAAGCGCATCCATGAGGGCGCCCATGATCAGGTCAAAGAAACCTTTAAGTCCATCTTCTGTTAGCTTATAAAACGGTTGCAACAAACGATCAAGGGCAACAGTAGATTGTTGTTCTATGGCGCGCGCGTTATTCATATCAAAAGTGTCTGCTATTTCTTTAACCCCTTCCGCGGTGTTCTCTACAAAACCAAGCATTTGTTGAGCAGGGCCATACACAGATAAAATACAATCACAAATTGCGTCACTTTGGGCCTCTTCTAACCATTCTAACATCTCTTCAGAAAAATCATTGGGGGCTCGGCCGATCAATTTTTGAAGGTAGGCGTCGGCGCAATAAAGATCATTCATTTCTGCTAATTTTGCTTCGTCTTCATACACAGACCCCATTCCCTCTTTCAACTTTCCAGTTTTGGGATCGAACTTGCCTTTGAACTTGTCGGGATATCTTGCGGCCATTTTTTTGTAGACATCGCTCGTCCTGCCTGTTAGTTTCGCCTCTAAATTTGCAACTGCAGTTTCTCCAACCATCCCCTGTTCCCGCAAACACGGATATAAGTCTGTTCTAATTTCACTATAAGTCATGGCGGCGAGGGCCATATTACATAATTTCTTTTTAAAATCGTCGTCCCCCGAGCATTTTACAATTGCAACGGCGGCGATTTTAATTAATTCGTAAGCTGGTATCCTGTTGAGCAAGTTATCAAATAATGTTCCTATTGAATAAACTTCAGATGTAAGGGCGTTAAGCATAATGTCATCGCCGCCAAATACAACTTCCGCGTTTGCCATCCCTAAAAGTTGTTGTCTTACTTGAGGGTCAAGTACCGCAGTGGGATCAATTCCAGGATATAGCGCTGATTTTGCCATGCTGCTCATGCTACTAGCAATGTCAGAATATGCCCTAAATTGCTCCCCGAGCCATTCTTGTTTTGTTTGATCAGTGTTGGGCTCAATGATAGGCTCAGGAATAATATAAGACTTTACAAAACGAAGCCATGATTCTTGAGTGCTAAAAAGATGTTTTTTCTTGGCACCTCGCAAATAAGGAGCATACTTTCTCATGATATCGGGGATATAATAAAGCAAACCATTGGTAGTTACAGAATCAAAAGGTGGTGTGGTTTTCAACTCCTCAACGCCTTTTTTCAAAATGTACGCATTGATATTCTCTTTATCGCATAAACAATCTGGTACCTCCGCATAAGCAATATACTGTAATTCTAGTGCTTCAGAAAATCCTATCTGAATGGCAGCATCAGAATTTGAACTTAGTGGGGGCTTACCATTTAACTGCAATAGTCGGTTTAGCAGCTCTGATACTTTAGATATTTTGTCAGCGCTGCAAAGGGCATTGAACATCGGCTGCATTCTCGATTGTAAAATTTGATAATCGAAGTGTTTTAATACTAACTGTAAGTCATTTAAATCTTTTTCGAGCGTCCGTACCATTAATAATACATTACGAGGAGTGTTATCAAGATTTACATCTGGGTTTACTTTGGATGGCAGCGCATCAACCCATCCCTTGGGAAACATTATTTTTAAAAATAAATTTTGACTTTCGGGTGGGCGCGGATCTATATGCCACGCTTCGGCTCGTATCCTCGTTCCCGTCGCGCTATCGACCGGCAAAAAAGCCATCTTTGTGGCTTCTTCCAAATCTTCCTGAGTGGTGGCTTTGGCTAAATCGCTACCCAACTTTTCGAGGGCCCACATTTTTGCTGAATTTGTAAAAGTTGTGTTCGATGTTAGTGTATCGATACTTAATTTACCGTTATCATCAAAGAAAGTTTTCAATGCCGGATTGTATATTATCTTTTCATAAACGACAGGAACGATATAATATTTTCCATCTGGAGATAAATGTGTGGTAGTTTGAAGATACCATCTGGGAGGCGTTGGTTTTTCTCCGGCAACTTGGTAAGGTCTCTTTCCGTCGCTTGTTTCGGGCCCACAGCCATAATTTTTATTTAACTCATATATAAGCTCACTTACAGTCGGTGTTGGGGTGAGATTTTCCCACTCTGTCTCGTGACCACTTATAAAACTAGATTTGTCAGGAGCGTAAGTTATGACCGTTTTTTTATCAATTATTTCTTTGTGGCTGGTAACAAAACCTCTTTCAGGGGATTTCTTTAGCTTTTCATATAATTTTCCTAATTCATTAATAAGTTGTTGTTTTTCTTCATTTATTGGCATATTAGTTTCTCATTTATATTTTAGCTAGTGCTTACTTGTCTACTATTAATATATTTACGGCTAGATGGATTTAAATGTTCTAATTGAAATCCGGCCATGGCCCCCTTGTGAAACATTAAATCTTTTTTAATTCTAAGCCCGTCATACAGATTGTAAAATCCTTCCATCATACAATCCCAACTTTCTCTAGTTTCACCGTTCATAAAAGCCTTTCGGTCGGCGCCGGCCAAAAGGCAGATACCTTCAGACACATTATCCGGGTGGGTATGTCCAGCTAACACGGAATTAAACTTCTGCTGGGATTGGTGCATGTGATTAATAATGCCTGTCATTTGATTTATTCTGGCCACTAGCGCCGTTAGGGCGCCCTCTAAGTTTTTACCCCTTACAACGGGCTGTATCATATCAGGAGGAGCGTTTCCCGCTATTAAATTAATGGGCGCCACAGAAATAATTTTGCGCCCCCTTGAGTTCTTAGTATCAGTCCCCGTTATAATTTTAATTCCGTTTCGAGCGACGACTCTAACTTGGTCCGCCTTCATAACAGCGGCTGACTTGTTTCTAATGTTGCCTATGGTGCCGTCAGAACATTTAAATTGTTCGTCCGCGTTGCAATTCTCCGAGAGAAAGAGGCGGGAGGCGTCATTCATTGCGCTCGGGTTGACTGGTACCTTTGGCATCTTTTCTGTAAATTTGTGAGTAGAGTCGAGGCCGCAATATATATCAACCATTGAACATCCAGTGGCGCCGGCGGTTCCCGTTCCGCCACCATAGGTGAAATTTTTTCTAGAGTTTATTCGAGTTCTGCCAAGTCTTATACCAGAGCCGGCTGCGCAGCCGATATGTTCTTCGGAGGCCGATGGTCGGCGAAGAGTTGGTGTGCATTCAAGACTTGCGTCTCCGTCGAGGCCAGCGGTTCGATTCAGCTTTCTTTCTGAACTATTTGACCCGGAAGGTATAAGATACGGTATCCTAAAGGGCATCATAAATTTCATTGTCTTGTCTCCTTATATGGTCGGTGGACCTTTATAATTACAGCCTAGGCTTTTGAGGCGGTTTATGGCCCATCTCGGATAATCTCTTGTCTGATGTGAACCCCATTCGCGCAAAAGTCTTACATGCAAATGGCTAGTGTGTCCTGGTTCGTGGCGAACCATTCTCATCAATTCTTTAACAAATTTTGGTTTCCCATATAAATGTTTTTTTAGAAATGGCTTTAATGCTGGGTCTCCGCCAAAAATCTTGCCCGTTCCGCTTGATGGTGCCCCATCGGTTGCAATAAAAGTAGCTCTTTTTTCTAAAGGTTTAAAAAACTTTTTATCTAAAAAGAATATTTTTGCGCCATTTAATTTCGACAATATCAAAAAAACCAATGTTTTGTCTAAGTCAAGATCACTAGCAATAAGCGGTTTTGAGCCATTCTGTATGTGGGCTCTTTTAGGCAGAGCTATATCAACATCTATTCCTTCCCGATGCGCTGCGTGCCCCGCCACTTTATCAACCCCGTTAGCCCACTGTGGAGAGATGTCGTCAATAATCCATGTCGTGGGAGGCGATGTCGCAGCCCAAACCGGGTCATCAAGAGCTTTTAAATAACTACCAAGTTCGTTTGTTGCCCAAGTAAATTCCTTTCTTCTTGGTTGGATAGTAATGTTACTAAGTTTAAATGATTTAATATCTATTAACCCCAATGGATTCGTTCGACAATCTTGGACATTGGATAACATCATATCAGTAGGATTCTTCGCCGTTGTTTGAATCTGGCGGCATTCCGCCTGATAATTCTTTGGGTATCCCATTTCTTCAGTTTCTGGAGTTTGATTTTTTAAGTTTCCTTTAAAAAATGCAGCAGTTTTATCTAAATTAAATTCTGGGTGTGCTTTACCGTCCAAACTATACGCTTTCCCCTCTTTATCAAAAGTCAACTGAGTCGGGGTCGGGACTGTGCCATTCGTGGCCACATCAGACATTGCATACGCCACGGGTGGCGTCATCATAAGTTTGCTCGGTTGTGAAAAATATTTATACGGGACCGTCCCGGGTGATGTGTCTTGTGCGTCTATTACCCAAACACCTTTCTTGGCCATTCCTTCCGGTGCCGGAGTTAAATATTTAGAGGCTAATTGTTTTGCTGAAAAGTTTTTAGGAGGAAAAGTAACAGAACTAGCCACTATCTGTATCTCGAAATTTTTACCTGGATCTACTTCTGTCCATTTTGAATTATTATATATTGTATTGATTATCGGCTCTTCGATACCCCAGTTTGCATCAAGAAAATCTATTCTTTGAAGGCCACCGGTGTAGGGCTTATTGCCGGCAATATATTTAGTAGATAAATTTTGCACAGCGTGTGCTAGCATTCGACTTCCGCCAGACCAAGCTTTAAGCGTGAAAAATTTTGGCTCCCTGGCCGGGTCGTCGTTAAACATTTCGCCGGTTACAGAGTGCGTCCACCATTTTCCCCGAGACCATTTTGCTTTTATTTGCCCTACAACTTCTTCGTGAAAACTGTTAAACGAACCGCCACTCCACAATTTTGAACTCACGCTTGAAGGGGTGGGATCTATATCCACCAAGACAACAACTACATTCCTGCCTTGTACTTCGGCCATTACTTTAATCTGGTTTTCCAGCACGGTCTGATATGTTTTTGCTGCCCCGTTTAATCCTATGTTACCGTGCAAATAATAAATAAGTTCATAAGGGTGCATCGGACTGGCCGCGGCAGGAACAAGTATTGAAACATTCTTTGATGGGCCCACTAACTCTGACTTGTATAATATTGCTTTGCCATTGAAGTTCTTAAAAATGTTTTTTTGCGCTGGGGTGACGCCCGGTTCTGCAATAAGATTGCTCATCTTCTTTGTATGTTTTTTTTCAGACGTTGTCGGTTCGACATCTTTCTTGTCCACCTCAAAAAGCCAGCCGAGGACGCCTTGTGTCGTGTTGGTATTCCACCCTTTATAAACAACATTGTCAAAGGGCGGCCTTAGTCTGGTCGTACTAATTTTATTGCCCTCTAAATATCTGCGTCCTTCGGAGAACAAATTTTTTAAATCCAGCGCTGTACTAACTTCTGTATGGAGTGGTGGTTTTCCGCAGTTTTTATCAATCTTGGCTTGCGTTGCGAGAGGGTCTCCGGGATTAGCCCAGGCGCCCATCCAAAACTTCTCTTTGTAGGTTCTTTTAAGCTCGTCAACGGCTACTTTAAACGATGTTTGTTCCGTTATCCCAGGCATCGCCGATACATGAAATAAGCCACCGAGGAAGGCCGCGGCGCATTGGCGAGGGCGTTCCGGGAGACCTTTCCATACCAAATGTATTTCTAATTGAGTCTCTTTATCAATATTTTTTATGATTTCGTATAAATCATTATCGTGATACCAATTGGTACCTTGAAGAGCCGAAGAAACGACTTCGTTGAGGTCTGGGTTGCGGCCGCCATTGAATCCGCTATAGTCTGAATGTGCAAGAACAATCTTTTTTGGATTTATTTGGCCACTTCCTTTCCCTAATTTCCCCATTCTCGCTAAATTAGAAATGGCCGTCCCTCCTTTTTGATTCGCAACTAATGTTATGTTGTCTTTAGTATTTGCTTTATTAACAACACCAAAGTGTTTCCGCAACAGAGTTACAACCTCTTCATGAAGTTGTGCCATATCGCCTGCCACCGAAAAAGGCAATTGATCCGATGCGACGGCGGGATGGGCCTCCATGCTGCCGATTGCGGATCTAAAAGAGATGGGGACATCAAAAATGGAGCCATCTTTGCCTGTGTGGTCGCTTTTGGCAGGAATTCCTCCGAAGCCCCATGCGGCCCATTCGCGATTGGTATATACCGGCTGCATTGCTGCAAGCGTAAAACCTCCAAGCCATCCGCCGGGCGCGCCATAATCTTGCACAAGCGGTTTGGTATTTCTTCTGGGGACTCCCGTTTGTTTGACCGAACTCCCAAGAGACCAAAGCATCTCGGGTACCACCAAAACAAAGTTGCGGCGGGCGCCCTCGGAATTATTTTTCATCATACCCCTCAAGTCGGCCCACAGAGAATTCCACTCATCGGCACTATTTGCAAAACCTAAACCATCGTGAAACCAATATATAATTTCTAAGGGAGAAGTGGGGTCAACGCCCGTTGGCATATATATAACTGTTGAGCGGCCGGGATCGCCGGGGAAAGTTCGATGGCCATCATTAGAAAGCATTCCTAGACTGTCCCTTGGCCCATTATTTTGGCATATGCCCGCCCAAACTATTCCTTTATATTTGCCTTCGCTCCTTAGTTGTTTAAACAAGTTCACAACCCATTTTTTATGAGGAGTCCCCGCAATGATTTTGTCGTCCGATATTCCCTCTCCAGAAATTATTGGAGAGACCCCATTGTTAATTTTAGACACTCTTTTGCTTGTTCCGATTGGATCGCCCGATGCGCCGGCATTGAAATATATTCTTTTATAATTTTCTAGGCACTTTCCTTGTGGCAACGGGGATGCGCCGTCACTTTTAGGTCCAATTACTTCTTCCGAATCAACGGGGCCCGCATAAAAAAGCTTAGTCATTGACCCATTATTGCCAATGTTTACTAGTACAATATCGCCAGGCTTGACGGCGCGCTGAGCGCATTGCCGGTTGTCGGCTTGTATTGATGGATAAGTATCCATAATATTATTGTCTTGGCTACAAGGATCGTCTAAGCTATTTGGTATCGGCAAAGAAAAATGTATCTCGGGGATGCGAATTTTGTATGTTGGGAGGTCATATTTCTTAGTGCACTTTGGTGCATGCGTTGCACCAACTACGACGTCTTCGGCAGTACATGGAGCGTTTGGATCATCAGGGTTATCTATTCTTAACATTATACCACGCACCTTGTTAACCGTTTTAAATACGTTTGGGGTAAATGCTTTTCTTATGGTTCGATTTAAAATGGAGAGGCCGTCTTCGCTTTGAAAGTCTATACTGTCTTCATCAATAGCATCTTCGTTGAAGGGATTAAGAACGCCCGGCCTCACCTTTAATATTGCCGGTGCATCGGGCGGCTTGTCTATTGGCCAGTTGCATTCTGCCATTTATTACTTTTCTCCCTGGATCAGATCAAAAAGTTCTTGTTTGTCGCTTTCGTCTAACTCGGCAACACCTTCGCGCTTCTTGCTTAATATGGCGGTAATTTTAACTAATTGTTCGTTTGAGCGTTGAAGGGTTTCAACATATTTGGAGGCAATTAAGCCTAATTGCTTGTGAGTTTCTAAATCTCCGGCTTTCTTCATTTCCATTAACAATTCAGTTAAAAGAGTTGAAGTAACTGCGCGGTCATCTCTTATGTTTGTGAGTGATTCCTTGATGTATTCATCAATATTTTTTATCCTTCCTTGTCCCATTTAATTTTAAACTCCCTGTATCTCGCTCGAATTCTATTTAAACTGCTAACAATCTGTTTTGTGTTCAATCCTGTAATTTCTCTTATGTATAAGTAAATAGCTTTTTTATTAAAAATTTCTATGTTTTCGGATTCTTCGAAGAGAATCTTTACAGCTTGAATAACTTTTTTTTCATTGTTTCGCACAGGCAGCTTTTCCCAGTTACTTATTTGTTCTTTAAAAGAGGTCCAAAATTCATTTTTTATACTGTCAGAAATAAAAGTGTTATATGTAACGAGAGGATGGGATGTGTCTTTGGTGTTTGCTGAGATTGCGCAATAATTTTCAATCATTACTTCTCTTTTAGCTCTCTGGGAATTTTTTTTAACTTTATGTATGAACCAATTTTTAGTAATGACACTAAAATAAGAAAAGGCTTTGGAGCCTTTCGCAGGATCGTATTTGTCTAATACAGTTATTAGCCAGTTTTTGCAATCTTCTCTAAGGTAATCACAGTTTGGGAGATTGGTGAATTTATAAGTATAGACAATTTTGTCTACCAACTCGCTAAAGGCTGGTCCGATTAAGTTATTATAAAGTTCGTTTCTTTGTTTTGAGTCTGCGGAGGAGCAATAGTCTATTATTGCCTGTTCGTGAACTTTCGTAAAATAGTGGTTCTTTCTTCTTTTTCGCGCCATATATTATTCTTCCTCTTCATCATATTCTTCGTCATCTTCTTCTAGTTCGTAATTTACATCATAGATCGCACGAAAATTTTTAGCGGATTCAACAACGGCTTTGGAGTGTCTCATTAAATTTTCTAATGTTGTGTCACCATAAAATCTTTCTAAATTGTATACAATATCTACATGTTCACTATATTCCTCTAAGCGCACAAAAAGACCTTCTAACTCTTCAGAAATATTAAGAAATTTCTTTATTAATTTGGCAATATACCACATTAAAAATCCACTAATTAAAACGGATACTCCTAGTAAAATTTCAATCATTTTTTTTCCTCAAATCATTTTTTTGTTGTTTTAAATCTTCTTGGGCTTCTTCTATAAAGTTTTTAACATAATTGCCAACTTTTTGCTTTTGCTCCGGCTTCTTTTTGATATTAGAAAACATGGAAGGTCTCCTAGTTAAAGAACTGGAGAGTTCGCACACATCGCAATCTTCCATTGTTTCAGTCATTGAGTGACTAACTGTTAATTCACTTCCACAGTTATCACAACTATAAATATAAATGGGCATTATGTTTTTGAAGCTTCGGGTCGCTCTTCAAGCTCTAAGCTTTCTTGAAAATTCTTTTGAGTCTCCTCATTAAATTTAACAACGGGCGCGTTCATTACAACAAGCCCCTGATCTGAAAGTTTGAGCTTGAACCCTTTCAATACTGGAACAATATCACTTTGTTCCATTAAGCTTTTTTGGAGAGCCATCATAACTGCTCCCACTGCTTGATCTGACATGTTCATTTCTTTCATTTTATTTCTCCTTTTTCATTAATCAACTCAATACCTCGAATGTTCGGGTAATTATCTAAAAACCATTTACAAGTATCTTTGATGCCTTGGTCAAGGTTAGTATAATTCTTCTGGGACCACCCTAAAGATTCAATTTTATTTTTATCTGACGGCTTTTTAAATTGGCCCGCGGGTTTTGTGATGTCCCATATAATTTTTCCTTCGAATTTCATCTCTTTGGCGATGATTTCAGCAACACTTTTAATACTAATTTCTTCTGAGCTGCCAATATTTATTGGGTCTTTTTCATTATAATTGTCAAGTAAGAACAATAGTGTCCTGGCCAAATCTTTAGAATAAGTGAATTCGCGCAAAGGGGATCCGTCTCCCCATAAAACTACCTCTTGGCCAAGCAATTTTGCCTCATGTATTTTTCTTATTATAGCAGGAATTACATGACTTTGCTCAAGATCAAAATTGTCATTTTCGCCGTATAAATTATTCGGAATGGCTGTTATAAAATTACAGCCGTATTGTTTTCGGTAAGCTCGCGATTGAACATCGAGCATCCTTTTAACATAAGCATATGCAAAATTACTCGGATGTGGGGGGCCTGAGTGCATTTGTTTTTCTGTTAAAGGATATTTGATAACATCAGGAAAAATACAGGTGCTTAACATCGATAATACTTTTTTAACGTTATTTCTTTTACATGCTTCCAAAGTATTTGTATTTATTAAAATATTATCAAAATAAAAATCGCCCAAATAATCTGCGTTTGCTTGAACGCCACCTACACGGGCGGCCAAATGAAGAACGTGTGTTGGTTTATAATCAGAAATTATATCACAAGCATCCTTTAAATTTCGTAAGTCACAATCACTTGAAGACAAATAAATTGCTTCACAATTACTATTTTGTAGAGCTTGGCCCACCATTCCGGAGCCGCCGGTTACTAATAATTTCATTCTTCTTTTTTTGCCTTTTTTAAACTATCTAAATAATCTTTTACTTTTTGTTTATCCTTTTCCCACAAAGGCCTGTCTTCATTATAAAATTTATCGCATGTATATTTAGCAGAACTTCTTACTTGGCCGCGGTGCTGAAGCTTAAAATCACCATCAGTTATCAAAAACCCTAAATCACGAGCTATATCATTCGTCCATAGATCCCACTGAGTGTTGAGGCCAAGATGGCCCATTAAATCAATATATTTTTTTGGAGTGTAAGGAGTTGTTGCAGTCGGATGATCTGCAAAAGGATATACTAAGGTTCTTATGTGCACAAATTTGTCTCTATACCGATCTCTTAATATTTGGTCCCAATGTTTTGTTATGTTGGGGTTATCATCACTGGTAAAGTGAAGCCATTCGCCACTACATTCTTTATACAGTTCATTCCATGACTTATATAAATCCGCCCAGGACCGTCCAGCGGGATGGACGACATATTTAAAATTTAAATGACCCCAAGCCCTTTCTTGATACCCCCTAAATTGCATAATACACCCCAGATCATCTTCATCTTGACCTACCAAGAATTCAATGTCATCTGTATTTTTACAATTATCAATATAGCTGTGGTGAACCTCAATCATGCCGGCCAATTCACCCCTTGTTAGCATTGCGACACTTATAAATGGTTTTTTTGATTTATCTTGCAAGAAATTGTCTCCCAGATTTTACTCTTTCTCTCCAATAGTTTAACAAATCTCCCATTGTTTTTTCAAATTTTATTTCTGGTTTGAATCCTGTGTGATTAGTGAACTTGGTTGTATCAGGAAGTTGCAAGTCGGCATCAACTGGTCGCAAACGATCTTCGTCTATTTCTACTTTAATATTATTAACTGTTGATAAACTTATTAAATAATTCAAGACATCACGAATTGTACAACTATAAACACCGCCAATATTATAATATTCGCCAGGAATTGGATTGTGAGTTAAAAGAATGTAATATGCACGAACAGCATCTCTAACATCAGTCCACGTTCTCAAAGAATCTAAATTGCCCACTTTAACTACAGGAGGCAATAAACCCGCTTCTATCATAGCAATTTGTTTTGCAAAAGTAGATTCTGCGAAAACATCTCCCCTGCGGGGGCCAGTATGTGTAAACATGCGAGTTGTAAGAGTTTTTAAGCCATATGCTTCAGCATAATATCTTCCCACTAAATCTGTGCCTATTTTTGATATAGCATATGGCGAGGCTGGATGAAAAATTTCGTCTTCAGTAATAGGGAGCCTATCTTTAGGCACTTTTCCATAAACTTCTGAAGATGCACAGACATGAATATAGGGTTCATGTTCTGTTTTTCTTACTGCTTCTAAAACCTTTGCAGTGCCAATTATATTTGTATTTAAAGTATCCAGAGGGGCTTCGAAACTAGTTTTTGGATAACTTTGCGCTGCTAAATGAAAAATGTAATCAGGTTTTGATTCATTCATAGTTTCGATTAAGGACGCTAAATCATTTAAGTCTCCATATATTAGATGAACTCGATCTTTTTTATTTATTCTATGGGTGAGATGTTCAAGATTTTCTAAATTATCATTCCATCTGCAAAATCCATATACATCCCAATTAGTATTTTCAAGAAGAAAATCTGTGAGATGAGAACCAACCATTCCAGCCACCCCAGTTATAAGTGCTCTTTTTTTTGTCATATTTTATATTTCCCTTTCAAACAAGCAGTTCTTGTTCTGTAATTTTATCACAAGTATTATGAATATTAGAGCTTAAAATTATTTTAAACTCTCAAATGCATTAAATTATTATTGGTATCTTGTATCATTCCCAAATGGTTCGCCTTTGACTTCTTTACTTTCTATCACAATTTTATCGTCTTTGGTGATACACTCATAAAGATAAGCCCCTTTTTTATTGCACCACCACACTACTTTTTCACACCACTCTTCCCACGACTCCCACTTTTCACTAGTCCTATCAATAGAGTGTTCATATATGCCGCGTAAAAGGGTGGCTTTTTTTCCTTTCATAATGTTATCATAAACATCCCAAATATTAAATTTTAAAGTGACTTTTAAGTCATTTTTTTGTTTAGGTAGCTTAATTAAGCTCTTATTTAGCTGCACGGCTTGGGTTATAATTTCCTCATATTGTTCTACGCCGGACTCTTGCAGTAAATTGTTTAAGATTTCTTTTGCATTTTCATAAAACATGTCGATATCGCCGTTTGTCACCACATCAATAAAAGCTAATTCATCTGGTGGCCACCAGATATTTAACCACTTTTTTGACGGGATGAACTCAAAGCCCCCATCTTGCATTTTTCTAGCGTGTTCAAAGAAACCATCTTTTATTTTTAAAATTGCCGGGTATTTTTTGCCGTCACAGGATAAAAACGCATCAAATATTTTTTCGTACTTAATTCCAAAAATAGAATTTGCGATTATCAATGGGATTTGAAATATTTTATTAAAATGTAGAAACCCAACCATATATCCAAAAGCGCGCGTTTTAACCCACTCTTCGTCGGGCATTGATTTTGTGGCCACAACCATCTGTTGCACTTCTGCAATTTCTTCTGACTCCAATTTCCCATGAATATTAATAATTTCATTCTCTACAAGATCGAGGCCATACTTTTCTATATATTCTGGCGCCGCCATTTCGGTATTTGGTAAAATAGACAAGTTGTTAAATTGAATTCTATTATGCTGTCCCATTTCAATCAGCTGACAAGCCCCCTCGGAAAAACTTTTGTAGGTTTCTTCCGGTAATCCCAATATCATATCTGAGAATGTTTTTACGCCGTCATCTGTAAATCTTTTCTGCAATTCTATGAAATGGCTTAATTTAATATTGCCCCTCTTAATCGCTTTTAGTGTTGGCACGTGCATAGACTGGAACGCAATGAGGGCGCCCTTGCTCAGCCCAGAATCAGAAAGTAGTTTCTGTACTTCATATGAAGACTCAGAATTATTTTTTGTATTTTGTACGGATAAGGCATGTGGGTACCCATGGTCTCTTTTATTGTCAGCAAACCTTTTGGCTATGGCATAATCACGCTCTTTGTACATGCCAAAATTTGCATCACAACAAAATATAAATTCTATCTTATTTTGTGTAAACCAGTCCGCCTCCAGAAATAATCTATCTTCTAGACTGTATTTTTGCACTTTCTTTTTAAACCCCACGCCCCAATCACAAAAAGTGCATGAAAACGGACACCCCCTGTTGGTTTCCCATAAACCTATCCACCTTTCCTTCGGATTGTTTTGGATCAAATTATCAAAATACCCCTCTAGGAACGGCGATGGAATCTCGTTCATATCTTTAATTCTATCGGCTTGCGGATTAGAAACCACCTTTCCATGGCCGTCTCTATAGGTTATTGAGGGTACCAGATCCCAAGATCTTTTGGGGTAATTGTCTAATAAGCTGCAAAAAACTCGTTCGCCCTCTCCGACCGCGGCTATGTCAACAAAATCATTTTCCAGGAGGTATTCATCCGTGTTCTTATCCGGAATGTGACAGCCTCCGAAAATAATTAAACATTTAGGATTGCTTCTTTTAAGCTCCCGGGCGATCTCTAACGACAATTTATGATTCCAGACATATACACTAAACGCTGCTATGTCAACGCCCTCAAACTGGCTAACCGCGTCCGCAACTTTAACTCTTTTATATATGGGATTTAAAAAACGAAAATTTTCTATTTCCTTGGCGTGCATCAGTGCATACGACTGTAAAAAACCCAACGAAAGAGGCAAATAATTTTGACCAGAAAAACTATTGTTTATTTGTATCATCCCTACTTTAACTTTTTTCATTTTCAACATACCATTCAATTAGTTCTCTAATTCCCTCATCCAGGGAAATTAATGGTTCAAAGCCGATCGACCTAGCACGCGTTTGGTCCATAACCCTTCTCTGATCGCCCGTGTTAATTTTGGGATCATAAATAATTTCAATCTCTTTATTGGCGTTTTTTGTTATAATTTCAATAAGTTCGTTAACAGAATGCCCCACGCCACTCCCTAAATTAACAGGATATTCAGGACCCGGAGACTTGTGCATGAGCACCATTAATCCTCTTGCTACATCTCTGCTATGTATAAAATCCCTAATATTTGATCCGTCTCCCCATACAACTATTTGCCTATCACAAGTGAGTACCTTTTTTATCATTGACGGTACAACCATAGCGGCATCCGAATGAAAGTCGTCATAAGGGCCATAGGTGTTTGCTGGGCGCGCGATTGATATATCCTGCCATCCATATTGGATTTTATATGCCTCAGCCTGAAGTTCTCCCATCCTTTTGGCCCATCCAGCAAACCTATCATTTTCTGAGGGTTGGGTTTTCCAGACATCATCTTCTATGAGAAGCTCGTTGGGATGGTAGACTCCTAAAGAACTAGTGTAAAGATACTTTTTCACTTTGCATTTGTACGCCGCCCTTAATAAATTTGTGTTAAAAAGAATTTGCGGCACAAAATAACTTGCTGGTTTCTCTTTCATGATTTTTGGAGAGGCTTTCACGCATAATAAGTTAAAAACGTAATCCATACCACAACAAACATCGAGACAATTTTGATACTCTGTCAGATCATATTTTTTAAAAGAAACTTTTTTTAAAAAATTAACGTCTGGGGTACGAATATCCGAAACAAACACGTGGGCGCCTGATGTTAATAAAAGATTTACTAGCTGCCGTCCAATAAGCCCAGCGCCGCCTGCAACAAGAACTTTTTTTCCGATGAATTCGTCTTCTAATAGCTCTTCTTTGTTTTTAAAAATATACACTTTCTCCGCCATCTGCCGAAATTGAAGCCCCGCTTATAAGACTCGCCTTTTGAGAACACAAAAACACAACCAAGTTGGCTACTTCTTGCGGGGTACCCAGACTTCCCCGCGGAAAGTTTGATTCTATAAAATTTTGAAATGCCACTGGATCTTCGTCGCGTGTTTTCTCCCACCCTGTGTCGGGAATCCAAATCCCTCCGGGGGCAACACTATTAAATGTAATGTTGGATGAGGCATATTCTTTGTTTATCGCCCAATTTTTCATGAGCGTGGTTTGCGCAGCTTTTGCAACATTAAACCATGGCCTTCCTCCTGCTTGTTTTCCGTATATTGAAGTAATGGTGATGACCCTGCCCCACTTTTTATTAAGCATGTGTGGTAAAAACATCTTGGTGTATTTCATTGCAGCAGTTAAATTTTTATCATAAACTTCGCGCCAGACAACATCATTCGTTTCAAAAAGATTTGGAGACCCCCAGCGGCCGCCGCCTCCAATATTATTAATCACAATATCAACGCCGCCCCATTTATCTTTAATATTTTCTTCTACATAGAAGTAAGAATTCTTGTCTAAAACGTCTGCCACTAAACAGATATTTTTGACATCAAATTTTTCCAACAATTCTCTAGTGTTGTCAACTCTTTCTTTGGTTCTACTAAAGACGGCTACGTCACAGCCTTCAGATGCTAAACTTAACGCTATGGCACTCCCAATTCCGTGAGTGCCGCCCGATACTAAAGCTTTTTTTCCTTTTAATTCTAAATCCATTCTTGCTCCAAAAAATCCTTTAATTTATTATAAACACTTTTTTTATCGATAAAATATTTTTTATGTAAACTTTCTCTATCGCCGTAATGAAAACAATGCTGATCCTTAACGGCAATTGGCAAAAACCTCTTATAAAAATTATTTTTGGCCAGAAAAAAGCCAATCTTCTCACCGAGGCCTCCAGAATAAGTTGATTCCTCAAGGGTGATTATATTTTGTACATTTTGTAATAATAGTGATAATTTTTCATAATTTATTGGTTTTATTCTAAAAATATCAATGACTCCAACGTCTTTAAATTTTTCAGCTACCTTGAGCGCGGTGTGCGTCATACACCCTGTTGATATTATAACAGTTTTATTATATTCTTTTAATTTTTTTACCCCATCAAAAAAAATATCCTCTTCTTGATATAGTCTATCATATTTTCCTTTTTCAATTCTAAAATATTTAGGCCCTGGAGTGTTGTACCCTATAGTCGCCAATTTTTTAGAATTAATGTCATCAGTTACATTATAAACCTGTAGTCCTGGCAATGTCATCATTGCTTGTGCATCCTGCATGCCTTGATGTGTGGGGCCATCGGTGCTGTATGTAAAGCCAGCTCCAACTCCGATTAAATTAACATGACACCCCATTCCACATAAGTCAATATTAACTTGTTCCAAGCTACGCATGGTGATGAAATTATTTATACTATATACGTAAACAATTTTGCCGGATGCGGCAAGGCCGCCGGCGAAGCTTATCATATTTTGTTCAGAGATTCCCACATTTAAATATTGTTGTGGGAATTCTTTTGCAATCTCTGTTAATCGAAATGCGCCGTGATCCGCTGTTAAGATTACAACATTTTTATCTTTTTCAATAGCGTCGTACACACCATCAAAAAAAGCATCTCTCATGTCTTTAACATTCATTATAAATATTCATTAGCTCGGTGGATGCCATTTTGTAATCCTCTGTGCCAATGCCTCCGTGATGCCAACTAGTCTCATTCTCCATAAAGGACACTCCCTTTCCCTTGACCGTGTTGGCTATTAAAACCGTTGGGCTTTCAGAATCTATATTTGTAAGAGCTTCTAATATTTCTTTATGATCGTGGCCATCAATTTCTACTACATTCCAACCAAAGGCTTCCCACTTATCAAGAAAAGGATCTAATTTATTTATCTCTTCAGTCGTGCCGTGGATACACAATCCGTTTCTGTCTATTACAGCAATTAAATTATTTAGTTTTAAATGAGCAGCGAGAAGAGCGGCTTCCCACACTGTTCCTTCGTGGCATTCGCCATCTCCTAATACCACATATGTTTTATAATCTTTTTTATCAAGCTTGGCCGCATAGGCAAACCCCGCTGCAATACTTAGGCCATGGCCTAGAGACCCAGTGTCAAACTCGACGCCGGGTATATTATGGTCTGGATGTTCACCTAATATACCACCATTATTCATTGACAAAAGCTCTTCTTCACTAAACAGGCCTAAATCTTGTAATATTACGTATTGTGCAATGGCGGCGTGGCCTTTGCTTAATAGAAATCGATTTCTATCTTTATTTAGATAATTTTCTTTATTTATTTCTAGGAGGCCTCCATAGTAAAGAACAGTCAAAATGTCAATACAAGAATAGGCGCCGCCAATGTGGCCTTTTCCTGCATTATGAATTGTTTCTAAGATTTTAAGCCTGAGTTTGTTGCTTGTGATCTTTAAGTCTGTTATCAAAGAGTTTGTATAGGTTTCCATATTACTAGATTGTGTCCTTCCATGAACTTGCTTCCAAACAATTCAGCTATTTTTTCAATGTTGATATAATTAATTTTATTTTTCATTATAGTAGTCGCCATATTCAATCAGAAGTGTTGATTTTGAGTCTTCTCTTAACATGGCTTTTTGAAATGCCGGGTAGATCTCCTCTGGCTCTTTCAAAAGTTGTACAACGACATGATCTCTACACAAGTCTCGAAATGCTTCAGTATAGTCTTGTGTGTGTTGAACGCCGCCATGGAGAGGATTGGTTGCTCCTATCGAAGTTCTAATAATCAAACGCGGTTTCATCCGGCCTCTTGACATTAAATTAGCTTTGTCGACATGGTTAACTAGCTGATTTATAGCCAAAAGAAGGAAATCAAATCTAGGGTAACATGTTACCGGGATAAACCCTTCTAAAGCTAAACCAAGTGATAGCCCCATTTGAACATCTTCAAAAACGGGGGTTTCTATTTTTTTCTCTAATGGAATTGTAGAGAGAGTGTTATAAATGGCGTTGCCAGTATAACTAACTGATTGTCCCAGAAATAAAGCTCGGGGATCTTCTGACAGGAATTCCATTGATCTAATTAATTCTTCTTTGTATTTCATTGTTGCTCCTAAAATAAAACCCAGTTTCCGGTACCATGATGTGGGTACCCTCTTTCATATTTATAATATATTACATCGTCAGGTATCTTACTTTTAACTCCCCACGCACTATCTGTTGGGGTATTGGTACTCATATTGTTGTCTTCAACGACAAATTGAATCGGAAGATCAAAATTTTTGGCATATTTATAAGATAAATGAAAATCACCTGTTTCAAATGTCATATCTCCTATAAAACACCATACGCGTCGAGGTGAATTTTTCATTTGGAGAGCTTTTGCTGCTCCTACCGCAATCGGCAAGATCCCTCCGACAATGGCAGAGGAATAAAATTTGGGATTCACATGATTTGTTGACATGCTTCCGCCACTGTAAATCCACTGATATAATTCTTCCTCTGGATATCCATGTAATAAGGCGTGATAGTGATTTCTCCAAGTTGAAAAAACCCAGTCATCCGGATGTACATATTGAAATATTTCTATCAACTGTTCTTCGTTGCCTTTTGAAAGGTGCACCGGTGCATTTATCTTTCCATCCTCATAGGCTTCTTTTATTCTAATTTCAAAATCTATGAGATCTTGCGCGTTTTTATTAACGTCTCTAACTTTTTTAAGATAGTTTGGAATTTTCATTTGCTCTCCCGTACTTTTTATACCATTCTATGGTTTTTTTAATGCCCTCTTCCAATGTTGTTTTTGGTTCCCATCCCAACTCTTCTCTTGCTTTTTCTGAAATTAATGCAAGTTTTGTATTAATTGATGGCTTTGTGATATCATGTTTTATGGTAACATTTTTGCCAGATATTTTTATGATTTTTCTCACTATTTCTTTCACAGAGAAAGATTTACCATAGCCAACATTATAAAGTTCATAATTATTTTTTTGATTTTCGATTGCCTTGTGGATAAAGTCTACTACATCATCTACGTATAATAAATCTCTTTCGGTTGATCCGTCGCCCCAAACTATTATTTCATCACCCTCATCTGCTTCCATTACTTTGGTAACGGTTGCTCCAAACATATGAGACTTTTCTAAATCATACTTATCGTAAGGTCCATAAGTATTACTATGTCTTATTACGGTGTGTTTAGTTTTTCCGAGCCCAGCAAAAAATTCACTCATTTTTTCAATATAAACTTTAGTCCAGCCGACCCCAAAGTAGCTTTTATATATTTCTTCGTTCAGATCAAAATCAGTTTCTTTTACGGGGGATTTATCAGGATTATACATAACCCCACAACTCAAGAATAAAAAATGTTCAACGTTGTAATCATAACAGGCTTGCAAAATTAACGAATTCATTACAGCATTATCAGTAACATGAAGGTACGGTCTTTCAACTATGTCCTTTGAGCCAGAAGTGGTAGCCGCGGCTTGAATAACAATATCAAATTTTATATCGTTAAAAGCAGCATCAACGCCTGCTTGTGTTGTAAGATCTTCATTGTAGAACTTTTCTCCTGGCCAATTTTGAAAAGTCCTTTTATTGGCCGCTCCGTACACTTCATAATCACCCAAAGAAGAAAAAAATTCAGCTATATTTTTCCCCATGAACCCAGTTGCACCACAAATTAATATTTTCTTTTTTTTCATTTTACTTTCTTTTATAAGCCATAAACCCATGTGCATAACTTGGCCAAGCTTTCAACAATTCCCAATCTGGTGATGATACAATTTCTTGATTTACGCGATAATTTTTAAAAACATTAGCATCATCTAAAAGAACTATTTTAGTTCTGTCTTCTAGTTTTTTCCAGCCTGCATAAGAACTAAAATCTCCTCCGTCAAGCAAAAGGACGTCTATAGATTCGGGCAAATCTTTATAAACATTATTAACGTCTGGGTATCTCGTGGTGTAGTTTTTGTGCCAAGTTGTCCACTGGGGGTACGCCAAGGTTGCGGCCGCAACAGGGGATGCTATTACCTGTTCAGTGGTCGCCATTTCTGCAACTTCAATTATTCTCCCGAGCATTAAAATTAATTTTTGTTTTTTATACGCACTAAGTATAGGATCCCAAAAATCTTTCGCTTGGTTAAAGTGTACAGAAGAAGATTCCATACTGTAAAGCACACTATCGTCGCCTCTTTCCAATATTGCATCCATAAAACATTTTGTGCTTCCTTGGCCATTCCAAGTGCCTAATTCAACAAAAATCATATTATTTTTATCTTTTGATAATTCATATATCAGATCCCCGGGCGGGGAGCCTCTATTTATTTGTCCTCCCATTATTTATCTCCTTTTAAGTTTACCAACTTATTTTCCAATCCTTAAATTCTTCTGCCAAGCAATCTATTTTGTAATCTTTGCGGCCGCCGGCAAACTCTTGAATTTTATTTTTAGCCGTGTTCCTGATTCCATTAAGCCCATGGGTTAGTTCGAGGTCGTTTCCTTTTTTGTTTCCATTGCGGTAGTTGGACTCATTGTGCCAAATGTGCAAATTCATTTGGGATAGCACCACAATTGCTCTAATAACTCTAGCGTTAATTTTGCCCTCATTCTCGTCTAAACATAGTTGTATATCGTGAACGATATTAGAGATTTCCTCAGCATATTCTGGCTTGTGGTCAGCAATAAAAACCTCTTTTAGTCCTACAATGGACAGTCTATCAACTAACTCAGCCAAAGTGGGTAAGTATTTTCTCTTTGTCATATCATCCTCTCGTTATTTAAGTTCATTTATTTCTTTAAGTATCAGAGTTTCCCAGTAAGAAGCTTGAAGCATGTCTTTTGGATTGTTTTTTACCTTTTCCAACTCAGAATTTAAAAAATCTAAATCCGTCAATTTTTCCCATGTTTCTAAAACTATAACAGGGAGATTCGTGAAAAAAGAATTTCCTTTATTTTTTTTAATTATTGGTATTCTGCCGGCATAAAGAGTTTCCCAAAATCTGTGAGTGTCTGCTGGTGCGTTTCCTCGTGGGCATATCACCATCTTATGGTCTAAAATATCCATTACATATTGTGTATATGATCTGCTATAACATGCGTGGTGAGTGTGAACCACCTTAGTAGTAATATAAGGCATTTTTTTACAAATATTATATATCTCTTGTCTTACTGGGTGGGTTTGTAAACTAAAATTGGCATATATCTCTTTGCTTGGAAAAGCCTTTAAAGGGCTAGAAAGCAAGCTTATTTTTTCCCGTGCGTGGGGCGCTGCCGGGCCATGGCCAGGTATTATACAATCTTCGTGATTGTCTATGCCAAATGGCAGCGCGGAAACCGCCGGATGGTCCGTATTCACAGCCTGAGAAAACCATTTTTTAATACAAGGGGGCGCGTTACTAGCTAAATCGTCAGTAACCGGGCAATCGCTATTGCCAGAGATCAAAATGGAAGGGACAACGTGTTCTTTTAGTGTAACAAACAACTCTTGCAGCCGATCCGTTTTACAAAAAAATACATTTTTTCCATTGTGAAGGCGCGTTAGCCTATTGAGTTGGAAAACATCATTAATCCCAGGAATGTGGTTCATATCAATCTCCTTTTATAATTCTATAGCTATCTTCGTCAAAATGCTGTGTTGAAAACTCAAAAAGTTCAGTGTCTTCTAAGGCCGTCATTTGGTGTCGCAGGCCGACAGAAACATGAAAATTGTCACCAGCCTTTAAAATTACTTCATTGGCTTTCAGTATATCATCATCACCGGAAAATTTTAACAAAATTCTACCCGACTGAACGTAAAATACCTCGTCCTTAATCTTGTGATAGTGCCAAGAGCATCGCTTATCTTTCTTAAAAAATAGAAGTTTACCACAGTATTCTGCTTTATTCACAATCCACTTTTCATGGCCCCACCCTTTCTCAACGTGTTTCATCGGTAAAGAAGTTGACATCTCTTATTCCTTTATCGTCTATGAAAATATCTGCTTCAGGCTTCCCCAGAAACAAATCATGATATTTAACGCCCCATGTGTCAAGCTGTTTTTTAGTATAATCATAAAAAAGCTTATAGGATTGAACTACATTATTATTAGTTCGCCCCATGCCGCGCGCCGTTTGAAAAATTATTTTGTGGCCCGAGTCGTATAGTTTGTTAACTATATTTATTCTTTCTTGAAGCGGCTGTGCCGTGTCGTATTTTCCATCCGAATTAGTACATATAGTACCATCTATATCAAAAACATAAATCATCTTATTTTATATCGTCCAAACCTACTGCATAAGTGCCAAAATTCTTAACTGCAACCGATGCGCATCTGTTTGCAAAATTAATTGCCTCATCAATATTGTTTTCAGTCATATAATGCGTCACCAAGCCGGATAAAAATGTGTCGCCTGCACCACAAACATTTGGAGGGAACCCTGTGTTGTCGACGTCGCTTGGAAAAGAGTTATAAATTTTATCTTGGTATTTCGCGCCGGCTCTTCCAATGGTTATAATAAGTTCAGAATCTTGTGGCATTTGCTTAATATTATTAAACTCATTTTCATTAACTTTTAAAAAGCACCTTCTATAACAACTAAGATCTCTTCTTTTCGAATCGACAAAAATTACCACATCTTCTTTTATGGCTGCATCAACAATGCTTTCAATAGCTTGATGGTCTAAAAAGCCTTTATTATAATCAGAGATGACAATACAATCATAGTGTTTGATATTAATCTTTTCATGACCTCTAAAAGGTATTACTTTTTTGTTTTCACCCGTATCTAAGCGCATTATATGTTGTTTGCTCGCTAAATCAACGAACCTCTCTTTAGTTATTTTCTTTTTATTGGTAATAATCTCCACTTCGTTGCCAAGATTAATTAAATTCTGGTGCGTGTTTCCGGCCATGCCAGGAGTGTTTTTGGTTTTTATCAACTTAAATATTGGTACCGGCGCTTCCGGGCTTAGACGCGTACAAGCACCAAAATGATATTTGTCAGTGCATGAATCACCTATTACTAATATTTTTGATGATTTTAGTTGTTGAATATCCATTTATAAACTCATATATACGCACTTCAGCTATGTCAGAGCCCACGACATCACTAATTTCATAATCTCCGCCTTTTACTATTATATCAGGCTCTTCTTGTTTTATTAAATTATAAGGAGTATCCTCCTCAAAAATTATCACTTTATCAACATATATAAGGCTCTCCAAAAGAAATTTTCTGTCTTCTTGTAAGGTAACGGGCCTTTCTTTTCCTTTAAGTCGGCGTACGCTATCGTCACTATTGAGCCCCACCGTTACATTGCCTAAAGATTTGCAATACTTTAAAAGCTCTAAGTGACCCCTGTGTATAACATCGAAGCATCCATTTGTAAAGACTATTTTTTCACCCATTTATAACCTGTCTAATTCCATCTTCAAGAGAAATTCTTTGAGAAGAATGTCCAGCTTCAAAAATTTTAATATTATCACTACATGTAAATTCTTGATATTTTCCTACAAGATGATCAGGAAATGAAATTTTAGTTATTTTTGCTCCTGTTTCGTTAGAGATAATATCCGCAACGTCCATAAAAGATCTTACTTTTCCTGTCCCTACATTATAAATTCCAGAATTATTAAAATTCTTTGCGTCGATTGTCGCAGATATAACATCATTAATATGAATAAAATCACGAAAGAAATTTTCACTTCCTTCAAACACCTTAATTGTTCCATAATTTTTAGATTGATTCAAAAACTTGTGAATAACACTGGCCATGTCTCCTTTGTGATCTTCATTTTTTCCGTAAACATTGAAATATCGAAGACCAACAATGTTGGCGCTGGGGTTGTCTTTTATTTTTTGTAACACGTACATATCAAATGAAGCCTTGCTAATCGCATAATAATTTAATGGTGTAGAAGTGGCGCTCTCACTAAAGCCATTCTCACCCAATCCATATACCGACGCAGAGGATGCGTATACCATGGGTATTTGATGTTTAATACAATATTCTAATAATATACAACTGAACAAAATATTATTCTTAGTCATAGCACAAGTGTCGTATTCAGTGGTAGAAGAAATCGCACCAAGATGATATACAATTGTAGGATCATTTCTATTCATATGGTCTATTAAATTATCCGGCTGTATCATACCTTGGTCTGCAATATCACAACATACTACATTATTGTTGGACTTGCGCAGTGAACTCACCAAATGAGAACCAACAAACCCGGCAGCGCCAGTCACATAGAGCATTAATCGTCCTTTTTGTCTTTAAAATATAATACGTTTTCGTAAAGGCGGCGCTGGCCAGCAAGATGAATCAAGCCTAATGGTTCAATAGCAGAATAACTAGCCCCAAGTAATATTCTCTTTTTTTTCATTCAGTTATCCCTTCTTTCGTCTTATCAATTATTATATGAGAATTTCTATAAGTAGGTCCGAATTTAGGATCATTGGCGATGAAGCCTCTTGTGTATCTATGAATAAATCTTTTTGTTTTAGATAGGTTCAAATGATCTGTTAAAATTGCAAATGCGCTCTCAACACAATGAATTTCTGCTGCATTTTCTAAAATATAACCATAATCAAAAAATCTCCCGTTGTCAATAGAGTTCATGCAGTGTGGACCATTAATCCCCGGTAGCACTTCTTTTAAGTTTTTATTACAGATACTCCTATCAATTATTTGGTCACGACTTGGGTCTTCATGAATAAAAATGTACTTCCCCTCGTTGCCTACACCACACAAAGTATTAAATAAAAATTGCTCGCGATCATGATTTCTTTCATAGTGAAAATTTGACCATCTTGTGTCAAATTGGAGGCCGGCCTGTCGATAGAATGATTCATCGAACGCATCATTGTTTGATAAAAAATCCTTTCCGTAATAACCAAGAGCTATAACATTATATTCCAAAGACCTAAAATGATTAGCAAACATATCCGCAGTGTTGTCGCCCGTATGATCGTCAGCGACGGGAAGAAGAGATATATTAGATATATCGGCTAGCATATCAAAAATAGACTCTAGATTTCTCATCTTTGTAGGCATTAAACAGTGTTTACTTGTTTTACAAAAATGTCTTATCAATCCGTTACAGATAATATGATCACCTAATCCTAGATGTGATCTAATAAATGTTAACATTGTTCCTCTTTGTGTTTTTTACCATTATTAATTTTCCATCCACAAATAGAGTCTTCTAGTTAACTCTCTTTAATTAGTATTAAATTTTTTTTTAAATAAATCGCCAATAAACCTATAATCACCAAACTTTGACATTCTAGAAAATAACACGATATTATTTGTATCCACACCGTAAGACGCATCAAATGAAACTAGTGTTTGTTGATCTCCATATTTATTAAGAATTTCTCTATTATATTCTTGTTGTAAATTATATTTTTCAATTAATAGCGACAAGATAGCCTGATCTTGGCGATGCTCTACACACAAAGAATGATCGCCATCGGGACTCTTAACCGTTGTATCCGGCCCAATTACATCTATATCTAAAGCATGTGTGTGCATATCATTTATTAGTTTTTTATTTGTTTCATTGGCTTTATAGCATTGAAAGCCGGCCCAATATTGGGGCGCCTCGAAATATTTAGTTTCATTACAATTCATTTTTTCAAAGCACTTGTTTGTAACCCAATATTTGTTTTTCAAGCGCTCATCATTATATCTGGTGATTAAACACCCTTTTTCTTCAACATCTTTTTTTATATCCAAGGTAAAATTAACAAACGCATTTGTTGAATCTGAATAGATAAAATCGTGATTCGCTAAAGAGGCGCCATAGATTGCAGCGACCTTATAAAAAAACATCCGCGGAGAGTGCGCATGATCGCAAACCTTTTCAACTTCATTCAAAACTATTTGGGCGCCATATCTTTTTTTTAAAAGATCAAGGTGATTATCTTCAAGATCAAAATAATAGAATAGCACCTCTTTATTAAAAGAGTTTTGTTTATAGCTTTCGATTAGGTTGATGGCATTTAAAAAATATTTTCTATTCGTTACCGTAGTCAAGAGCATCGATTTTATTTTCTCAGTTCTAAAAAAGTTAACGGAACGTCAATATTATTATCTGTAGCAATTTTTCTAAGATCTAATGACGTTATAATGCCATTCAAATGAGCATGTTCGTGTTGGCCTAACCAGCCATTTACGCGTAAAAGCGCTCCGCTAATGTGTGGCTTTTTCGCTTTCATATCTTTAAAAATGTTAATAAAAACGTCTCTCATTTCTGGGTTGTCAAGATCATCATAATACAAGATAAACTCTTCATCTAGTGACTCTTGAACAAAGTGCTCATATTCGGATTTTAGGCCCGTGCCAGTATGGTGAGCATCCGAAAAAATTATATTTGCTTTCGATCCTACGCGCTCCTTAAAGTTATCAAAGTCTTCTTTTCTAAAAACATCCCCTTGAAAATAAGTTATATTATTAGAATTATATTTGTATTGGCTAATTTGTTTTGATTTTCTTATTGAATTGAACTTCTCTTCTATCGTTGGATTAATCTTATTAATGTCGAAAGCAAACAAGTTGGATTCTTTTAAAAAACTAGCGACTTGATAGAAGGTCTTTAGAACCGAAACTCCTATCTCTACATATGTAATATCTTCTCTCTTAAAGAAAGATTGCAAAAACATAATAAAATCAACATAAGTTAATTTTTCATCAATAGGTAAATCTATTAAATGGTGCACACTCTCTGGAAGTCCATAATTGTCTGGACTCTCGTTATAATCGGAGCGTTTTATAAAAAAATTGATTTTTTTAAGTGAATCTCTATTGTGCTTAACAACATCATTTATCTGCATTTTCTTCCTCAAGGCCCTCACACATAGAAAGTTTCATAAACTTTTGCTTCTTTATATGTTTCGTAGATTTCGCTCTCTTCTTCTCGCTTCCAAGAGAAATTATCTGGATTGGTAGATATTCCTTTGGGATTGAAATAATACAAACCTAGTGGGCCGCTGATCTTTTTAAACGTGGACCCTTTAGAGGCTGCTCGAAGCCACATTTCCCAGTCGCCGGCCGAACGATACTTTTGATCAAAAAGGCCGTGGGATCTGTGGAGCGATTTTCTCCACATGGGTGCGGCATGCGGCATATTAACCATCTTGAGATTGTCAAAAGAAAAATCAGGAAAATTATAAGCTCTGTTGTTCGAAGAATTCGCATCCCAAGTTTCATTGGGTTTGTCTGTTATAAGCATATCTGCATATACTAAGTCTACATTTTCATCTAAAAATAATTCTTTTGCGTGAAGTTCCAAGGAACGTGGTGCCTTTCGGTCATCCAGATTCGCATTGGTAAGATAATCTCCTGTAGACATCTCGACTCCCATATTCCAAACTCCGTAAATACCGGGATCTTTATCAAGCTTTTTATATACAATATTGTTTGGATACTTCTTCACGTATTCTTTGATGGTTTTTTCTTCGTTTCCTGGGGAGTTGGCGTTGATCAAAATCAACTCGCAGTTAGATTCAAAAGCTGTTTGTTTTGTAATATCTTCTAGGAATGGCCGAATGAACTCGTCTCCATCATAAACAGAAGTTATAATAGAAATTTTTGGAAGATCTTCAATCGGAACTTCAACAAATTCTTTTCCTAGTGCGCTTTGTGCGAATAAAGCAAGTTGCTTCTGTTCATTAAACTCCTCCATAACCCATTTTTTAAGCGCCTGCGCCTGCTTTCTAAACCTTCCATAATCTTTATGTACTTCACGAAGCTTCATTTTGTACGAGCCCTGCTGTGGGTAGCACCACATCGAATCAGCTTCAATTACCCCTTCCCAGAGCGCGGATTCTTGCACAGGCTGTATATCGTATTCTACGCATGCAAAATGTGGTTTAACTTTTTCTTTTCCTGTTTTTCCATCTTTTTTAGGGGCACAAAGAAAATCAAGATAGCCGCTCCACTCGGGAGCGATTACGGGAAGGCCCGAATACGCTGCTTCAAACTGAGAGAGCCCGAAACCTTCGCCATGCGCTAGCGAAACCAGTGCTTTAATTTTGGGATGCTTGTAAAGAGAGTGTACTTCTTTCTCTGTCATGTCTCCGTGCAATAAGTAAACTTTACATTTTCTATTTTCATAATTTTTTAATAGATTTGTAATGGCTGTTTCACAATAAGTGCGATCAATAACAGAATTTCCCTTCATAAAAGCCTTAACAACAAGACCTACTGGTTGGTCAATAAATTCT
>Ga0080013_1001038_pt1 | contig 37645 bp, 47 predicted proteins | sample ETNvirenome_6_85_FD_69236 | JGI IMG/M metagenome (GOLD analysis project Ga0080013, IMG submission 69236) | Marine viral communities from the Pacific Ocean - ETNP_6_85 (SPADES assembly) (version 2) | ecosystem: Environmental > Aquatic > Marine > Oceanic | place: Pacific Ocean | collected 2013-06-19 | reverse complement strand
GTTTGTAAGAGTATCAACTGTAACTTCATTAACAAATGATTATTTGGATGAAAATGGAAGTATTAGATTAAGTGGTGCTTCTGGTTCATTACCAGCTGCTGGTAGTGGTTCATCACATGGTGGATTTACTGGTGGTGCAAACGGAGTGAGTGGGTTTGATGCTTTAGGTAATCGAGTTGGTACAGCTACAAATGCTACTTATAATTTCTATGAAAATATATCATCTGCTGGTTCACAAGGATATGTATTATCGACTGGTGCTGATGGAACAAATGCTTATGTTCAAGCATTAAATATATTAAAAAACCAAGATGAGTTCGATATTAATTTAATCTTAATGCCTGGTATCATTGACTCTATTCACTCAACCGTAACTGCAAAAGCTATTGATGTTTGTGAAGATAGAGCTGATTGTTTTACAGTACTTGACCCAGTTCTTTATGGTAAAAATGTTGCGAACGCTGTAACACAAGCTGAAGCTAGAAATTCAAACTTTGCAGCTATGTATTGGCCATGGATTAAAGTTCCTGATTCACAAGTTGCTGGAACTCAAAGATGGGTGCCACCTTCAACAGTAATGGGTGGAATTTATGCTTTCAACGATAAAGTAGCTCATCCATGGTTTGCTCCTGCAGGTCTAACTAGAGGTGGAATTGATATTGTAAGTCAGGCTGAAAGAAAGTTAACTCAAGCTGATAGAGATACATTATATGATGCAAATGTGAATCCAATAGCAACATTCCCAGGTCAAGGTGTAACTGTATTTGGCCAGAAAACTTTACAAAAGAAAGCATCAGCACTTGATAGAATTAATGTAAGGCGGTTACTAATTAGAGTTAAGAAATTTATAGCATCTTCTTCAAGATTCCTTGTATTTGAACAAAATACAGCTGCAACAAGACGAAGATTTTTAGGAATTACTAATCCATTTTTAGAACAAGTTCAAGCTCAAAGTGGTTTATCAGCGTTTAGAGTAGTAATGGATGATACAAATAATACACCAGATACAATTGATAGAAATCAACTTATAGGACAATTATATTTACAACCTACAAGAACTGCTGAATTTATTGTTCTTGATTTCACAATACAACCAACTGGTGCATCGTTTCCTGAATAAAGTATGATATAAATCAATTAATGAAATGAGTTTATAAAATATAAATACTTTTTTTGTATTTTTCTAATATTTATATATGAATACACAGGTATTCTTAATAGGAGAAGTTAAATGGCAGAGTTATTACAACCACAAGATATAATGTTTACCCCCTTTGAACCGAAGTTAAAGAATCGGTTTATAATGCAAGTTGATGGTATAAATGCTTATCTAATTAAAGCTATGAATCGTCCAACACTTGAATCTGATGAAGTTATTTTGGAACATTTGAATGTAACAAGATATGTTAAAGGAAAATCAAGATGGCAACCACTTGATATAACACTTTATGATCCAATTGTTCCATCTGCTGCACAACAAGTAATGGAGTGGGTTAGATTAGGTCATGAATCTGTAACTGGTAGAGATGGTTACTCTGATTTTTATAAAAAAAATGTAACTTTTAATCTTTTAGGTCCAGTTGGTGATGTTGTTGAAGAATGGGAATTAAAAGGTGCGTTTATCCAATCTGCTAATTTTGGTGATTTAGCTTTTGATTCAAGTGATCCTGTTGAAATTACTTGTACAATAAAATACGATTATGCTGTACTTAAATTCTAAGACTTAAAATATCATATTAGTGAAAACCCTTAACAAAAGTTGAGGGTTTTTTTATTTTGTATATATTTATATATGAATAGTTATGAGGTTATATGAAAACAACATTTGAAGAAATAATAGAAGAGGTTTTAAAACACGAAGGTGGTTATGTAGATGATCCCAATGATAGAGGTGGTGAAACTAATTTTGGTATAGCTAAAAGGTTTTATCCTAATGTTGATATAAAAAATCTAACCAAAGAACAAGCTAAAACAATATATCATCAAGATTATTGGAGACCAGCAAAATGTGATGAAGTTCCAAATCATTTAAAACACATTTATTTTGATATGTGTGTTAATTTTGGTAGAAGAGGAGCTGTCAAAGTGTTACAGAGAACCGCAAATGCTAAAAACAGAGATAAAATTGAAGTAGATGGTGGAATTGGGCCAAATACATTAAAAGCAATACAAAATTTAGAATTAGAACGAGTTAGAGCTTATCGTGTATTACGATTTGCTAATTTAGTTATTAAAAAACCAGAACAAGAGAGATTTTGGTTTGGTTGGTATAAAAGGGCAACGGAGGTTTAATTATGTCAGAAAACAAGTTTCCAAGTGAAGTTATAGATTTACCAAGTGAAGGTAAATTATATCCAAAAGATTCACCATTATCATCAGGTAAAATAGAAGTTAAATATATGACTGCAAGAGAAGAAGATATACTTACATCACAAAATCTTATTAAAAAAGGTGTAGTTATTGATAAACTTATTAATTCACTCATCTTAACAGAAGGTGTTAGTGGAGATGATTTAATTTTAGGTGATAAAAATGCAGTTATGGTAGCAGCTCGTATTCTAGCTTATGGTCCAGAATATACTTGTGAAGTATCACATCCTGTCACTGGTGAAACCACAGAACAAACATTTAATTTAGCAGATTGTCCATTTAAAAAATTATCAAAAGATATAACTGAAAATAAGTTTGAAACTGTCTTACCTATTTCTAAAAAGAAAGTAACATTTAAATTATTGACTGGTAAAGAGGAAACTCAAATAGCAGAAGAGTTAAAAAGTTCACAAAAAATAGGAACAGAAGTTATACCTGAATTAACAACTCGTCTAAGATACACACTTATTTCAGTTGATGGTGATGATTCACAAAAAACAATAAGTGATTTTGTTAATAACCTACTAGCAAGAGATTCAATACATTTAAGAAAAGAAATTTCATCAATTTCACCAGATATTGAACTTCAACAAGAAGTACTGATAGGAGAGGAGACCGTCAAGGTAAACATACCAATGACGGTAAACTTTTTTTGGCCTGACTCCTAAACACAAACCAGAAATACACAAAGAAATATTTCAACTAATATATTTTGGAAAGGGATTTATACATTCCGATGTTTATGATATGCCTATATATTTAAGAAGATTTTATTATAAACAACTAATTGATGTCAAGAAAAAAGAAAACGATGAGATTAAAAAAGCTAATCAAAACTCAAAGATATCAAGACCTGCTATAAATCCAAGATTCAAATAACTTTTTTTTACATATTTGATATTTATATATGAATTGGTACGTCTAATTGGAGAAAACCATGTCAAAGAAAAAATCATATATGAATGAAAAAAATATCTTATCAGAAGGTCTTTTTGATAAACTTATGCGTATTATCACAAAATCTAAATTAAGAAAAGATAAAAAAATACAAAATGATTTATCTGATTTAAATAAAAATGTTCTCGAATTAGAAAAAGAATTAAATAAAAGATTTAAAGAATTAAATCCCAACCATAAATCAATAAAATTAAGTAAATACAAACTATCAAGTTTTTTATAGGAAACACATGGCAAAAGAAAATTTTAAAGAACAATTAAATTACGCTAAACAATTAAATGAAGAGACTCGTAAACAAATAGAATATGAGGGTCTACTTGATGCTACATTAGAAGACAGAGTTGATACTTTAAATAAGATTAAAAAAGGTAGTAAAGATAATACTGAACTTAGTGGTATACAACGAGATATTGAACAAGAAATAAAAAAACATGTAAAAAGTGGTCATACTGCATTAGCAGATAAGTGGAAAACAGAATTAAAACTTGTAAAAACAAAAATACAAGAAAATAAACTTCATGAAAAAACCATTAAATCCTTAAAACAAACTGCTGATACTGCTAAAGGTATATTAGCAACGGTTGGTTTAGGTGCTGGATTAACTGGAATATTTACAAAGTTTGCTGAGATTACAGGTGTTATTGGAAAAGAGTTTGGTGCTCTTGGGATGACAAATAAAGAATTTAAAAGTGATATGATAACTGCTGCAACAGAAGCAGCATCATTAGGTAAAAGTATTGAAGATGTATCAGCAACTGTAAAAACTCTAACAACAAATTTTGGATTTTCAAGAGATGAAGCTGCTAAAATGACAGTTTCAGTAATTGATACTTCGATGGCATTGGGATTATCTGTTGACGAGGGTGCACAATTACTTGGTAGTTTAACTCAAATAGCAGGAATGTCTTTCGATACGGCAACCAATTTTGCAAAACAAACTGCATTACTTGCTGATGCTGAAGGTGTAGCTCCAAATGTTGTGATGAGAGATATAGCTAATTCATCAGAAGCTATTGCTAAGTTTAGTGGTATGACCCCTGAACATATAGCGAAAGCAGCAATTCATGCTACAAAACTTGGACTTAGTTTAACTACAATTGCAGGTTCTATGGAAGGAATGTTAGATTTTCAAGGTTCACTTAATGCCGAAATAGAAGCTTCAATAATGTTAGGTAGAAATGTTAATCTACTAAAAGCAAGAGAACTTGCATTGGCTGGTAAGGCCGACCAATTTGCAGTAGAATTAACAAAACAAGTTGGAAGTCAGGCCGAATTTGAAAAAATGAATTTACTTCAAAGACAATCATTGGCCAAAGCACTTGGTATATCTGTTGAACAAATGGCGAAGATGGTTAATAACCAAGATAAAATTAAAACACTTGGAGATGCAATTTCAGAACAACCCGGTTTAGAAAAAATGTTTGCCAGAGAATCATTAGATGCCATTGCTGGGATAACAAATGATATGAAAAGAATTGGTATGGAATTAGTTGAAAGTATAGGACCTTCTGTTAGTTTCATTGTTGGTGGTTTCGCAAAATTTACACAATCATTAAGTAAAAGTAAATTGTTATTACCTGCAATTGGAGCTTTACTTGCTGCCATGGCTACTAAATCTCTTGTTGTAGCTTATGCTAATTTAACTGCAGCAATGGCTCAACTTAGTATAACAACTGGTGGAATTGGATTATTAGCAATACCTGCAGCTTTAGGTGCAGCTGGTGTTGCAATAGCAGCGGGTGTATCAAGGGGTGCATCCCTGCAGGGTGGTGGTATAACAACACAAGAAGGATTAGTAAATGTTCACCCACAAGAAGCAATTATTCCAATCGAAAAATTAGGTGGAATGGTTGAAAGTGCTATGAAACCAGTTCATCAAGAAATATCAAATTTACGAAAAGATATGCAAGGTTATTTTGGATTCGGTGGAACAGCATCAAAACAAATTGGAAGTCAACTTGGTTCAAGACTTGAACAATTAAGATAATGGAGAAATAGATTGGGTTTAGAAAATTTAAGAAGTGTATTTCAAGCAGATATCGAAGGTAGAATCAGTGATTATCAGACAAATCAACCTTTACCTGGTGGTAATCCGGAATCTACACTTACTTCTATTGCAGGTACACATTTTGAACCATCTCCAAATAATTCTATAATACTTGATACATTTTTGAGAGAACCTTCAGCTTTTGTCAGTGAAGATTTAATCACAAAATTCTATACAGAACAAAATTTTGATTCAAGAACACCAAAAGCAGGTACAACTATATCAAATATAAATACATATAAGGGAACTCGATTTGTAGCTACAAGTCCAACAGATTATTCTTCTGCTGGAATTGGTGAACTTCCATTTACACCAACTTCTCAGTTAGGATTAGATTTATATCATAATCAAAGCTGGCAAAATTTATATAGTTCAGATCACACACCATTGGATGAACCAACATTTGGAAATATAACACCAATAAGTTATCCCAATGTCGACAGAGATAATCTTAATATCAGAAGTGGTGGTGCAGTGGGTAGTTTATTCAGTTTTCCAAGAACAGAAGATCTTGGTGATGGACTTGGAGAACCTTATATTGTAAGTTCAATACCAGAAAGTGGAACAGATTCACTCAGCGGTAGGTCAACAAATTCAGGTAATCGTTCATTTCCAATAGGTAGAGTAGAATCAGATACATTAAGATTAACAAAATATTTATCATCACCTGCGGGTATAGCATTCATTGCAAAACAAAATTTATTGGGTATGAATTCTCAAGTTCAATATGTTGATAATGATGGTCAACTTGTACAATCAAAACAAAGATTTAAATCAACTTATAATCCAACTTCAACCTTAACACAAACTTTAGGGAGAGTAGGAACAACTCCAATAGCATTACTTGATAGAACAGAACCTGGGTTACAAAGTTTATTTGGTACAGATGAATATCCTAATTTAATTCCATTTGTAGGAAATGTACCTTATAGTATAAATGATACTTTTGTCAATGGATCAGCTGAAGATGGTGGTTTTGGTTTACTAGAATCTTTAGGTAGATTTGCAAATCGAGTGATAAGTAATGTAGCAGGTACACCCACTGTCATAAAGACAGGTGGTGGTGATAAAATGACATTAGCTAAAATGATTCAAGGTGAACAATTAGTACCTGATGCATCAACAACTGTTGCACTAAATAACGATTTGAAAGCAGGAACAAATTCTGGTCCTGTACCTTTGGATATAGAATCACCAAAAAATGGAATGCCATTTTATTTTAAAGATTTAAGAAGTAATAGTTATATATTTTTTAGAGCATATATAGAAGGACTCACAGAAAATGTGTCACCATCTTGGTCATCACATAATTATATTGGGAGAAGTGAACCTGTATATGTCTATGAAAGAGGAGAAAGAGAAATTAATTTCACATTGAAGTTAGTAGCACAAACAAAACATGAATTATCTTTTCTTAGATCAAAAATTAATCATTTAACATCATTGTGTTATCCAGAATATAAAAAAGATGAACCTTTAAGTAAACTCTCAAGAATGAAACCACCATTAACAAAACTTAGAATGGGTGAATTATATGGTTCATTAAATAATGAATTACTTGGATTTATAAAATCATTATCTTATACGGTAGATGAATCTAGTCCGTGGGAGACAAAACAAGGTGAAAGAGTACCAAGACATATTAGTGTTAATATAGCATATCAAATAATTCATTCTGAAGTTCCTAGAGATTCCTCACAATTTTATGGGTATGGAAAAGAAGGATTACAATTTTCCACAACAAATATATCTTCAATTGATTTAGGTAATAGGATTGTAAAACTGTAATAGGAGTATAAGATGGCAAGATATGAGAACACAAAACGTAAAAGAAATACAAAATCTAAAAAAACTTATTATAGAACAACTATATATGATAAAGTACCTGAAAGAAATGATGATATGTATTTTATAGCACAAGAAGGTGATAGATGTGATAATTTAGCAAATAGATTTTATGGAAATTCTCAATTATGGTGGTTTATAGCTAGAGTAAATAATTTAAAAACTAATAATATTCCAGCAGGAACATCATTAAGGATACCAATATCAATAGATAATGCCAAAGGGTTATAAGAAATGATAAATAAAAGATTATTTGGTTCTGACATCCCAAAAAAAGTTAAACAAAAATTAGAACTTAGACAGGCTGTGGCTGGAGAAGCCAATCCCCTAGAATCAATAAAGAAAATTTTGGACAAATGGGGTGATGATATGGAGTATAAATCTATACACGACTATGATCCAGAATTTTATGATGGTCATCAACATAAAACTTTAGGTGAATTATCTTCGAGAACAGCTATTACAAGAATGTGGACTGCAGTTTCACTTAGAGATAAAGAGACTGTTATAGAAACCTTAGAAGAAGTTACTCCAGATGATGTAGGAGATCCAATGTTAAACGAAGCAATATATAAGGCTGCCCAAAAGAAGGCAAACCAGTTAGCTATTAAACATCCAGGATCTTATGTTATAGAAATAGATGGAAAATGGTATGTAAAACGAGATGTAGAAAAATATGAAACAGAATTTGCATCTAAAATATATACTATTGGAAATAATAACATAAATTATAGTATAAATCCAAACGAATCTTTAGGTAGGACAATAGGAGGAGAATCGGAAATTGAACAAATAGAGGTTTCAACAGAAATTCAAGGTTTATTCCCACAAGAACAAAAATCAAATACATATTTAAAACCACAAGCTGGCATAACATCAGTCACATCAACAACAGAAGGAATACTTGGAACAATTAAAAAAACAACTGTTAACTTTGAAGTTCATAATTTTAATGATTACGATAAAATATATAACAGATATTTTTTAAAACCAGGTGCACAAATTTTTGTAGATTTTGGGTGGAGTTCATCAACTTTATATGATCCTCAAGAGTTAATTGATAGTGAAAATATTAAGGAATTTTTATATGGAGAACCTAACAAAGGGGATAACTCTGAAGGTGTAATTACTAAAAATCAAGGTGATTTTGAAACTATTATGGGAATAGTTACAAATTTTGATGCAAAAATTATAGAAAATGGTAGTGTACAATGTATGTTAGAATTAACTTCAGGAAATAGTGCATTATTAGGATTTAAAACTGATACCTCATTAACAAGAAATATACAAAACATATTAGATCACGGAGTTTTATATTTGGGGGTTTATAAAACATTATCTGCAGAAGGTGATGTAACGACTGATCCATTATCTGATGCTGATCAAATTTTAAAAATACCTAATGCTGACACAAGTGCTGAGGATCTTAACACGTTTAACAAAAATTTAGATGCTTTAGCTCAAAGGACATTAACTAAGGTTAGATTAACTCCAGATGACAATAGCATTAGAACCGGTATTTATATGAGTAATTTAAATACTGATCATGTATATATATCTTGGGGATTGTTTGAAGATTTAGTTATAAACTCACAATTTGGTTTTGGAAAAGATAATAAAGACATAAATACAGGAAATAATTTACAAGTAAGGATGGATTCTTCAAATTCATTTACGACTTGGAGTAAAAGTTTTTTACTTAAACAAAGAACATTATCGACAGTTCCAGAAGAACCACCAACATTTCTAATACCAGAGTGGTGGGGAAAAGACCCTAATAAATCAGACAATAAAGAACTTGCTTCATACAGCACACAAATGGGTAAAAGTCCAGATATCACCACACAATATTCGAATCCTGGTATATCCGAGGCTCATATGAATCTAATGACTGAGTTTTCTTGGGATAAACATTTAGGAAGAATACCAATTCGAGAAGTTTTTATAAATACTGATGTTATAATAAGTGCATTTAAAAATAATGACAGTGTTAAAAAAGCATTAGAAGATATTCTTAAAAAAATAAATGATGAATCCGATAGTACACTTGCTTGGACTTTAAAATTAGGTGAAACTGATTCAGAATTAACTATAGTTGATAATAATAAATTAGATGTACAAGAAAAAATAGATAAGAGTCCCACTTTTTATGATGACTTATTTATATTTAAAGTGACATCACCAAACTCAATAGTTAAAAACTATGATATTAGTTTTAATTTAGGTTCAGGAAATATCGGTAACATGTATGCAATTCAAGCAATGAGTCATGAAAATAAAATATTTCCTAAAAGTGATTTTATTGACGAGGCATTATCTTTAAGTGCACTTGATGGTGATAATAAATCAATCGTGTATAAACCATATTATGGTTCATACAGAGTAAATCAAATAGATGCTTCAGATGATAGAGATGCCAGTTTATCACAAATATATCAAAATGCACAAAACTTGTTATCAGAAAATGGCCTATATAGTATATCTGCACAAAGAAGTTCAGAAGATTTTATAGACACAACTTTGTTTGGACCACTAAAATCAACAGAGACATCAGTAACTAAAAGAGAACTACCATCAGAAGATGAAATAAGAAATGAATTAATTGATTTAGAGATAGAAAGAGCACAGGCAAATGGTCATAAAGTTGTAGATACATTCAAAAATTATTTTAAATTAAAAGTAAGACAAGACGAAAAAATGAAAAAAACACCAACTCTAATGCCTATGACTTTAAGTTTAAACATATATGGTATAGCATCACTACAACCAGGTGATATATTTAGAGTTGATTATTTACCAAATACCTATAAAGAAAGAGTTTATTTTCAAACTATGAAAGTTACACATAATATACAATCAGATGGTTGGTATACTACTTTAGATACACAATATAGAATAAGACCAGAGTTTAAACAAGATTATTATAGTACTATTGAACCAAATAAAATAATTCTTTCACCAAGAGTTTTAGAGAATTTAAAGTTAGATACACAAGAGCATAAACCCTATCCTATACAAAATCTTTTTACTTGTATACGAAATCTTAGAATTGAAGAAAATAACTCTACCTATTTTGATTTTATATTTAGATTTACATCTCTTAAAGACGAAAAAGATGTAAGGTTTCCATACGATTTGTTCAATGCATATGATGATTATGGGATGCACACAGAGATCACCGTTACATGGATCGGATATGGTGCACCATCAGATAAAAAATTTAACTGGTCTGCTGTCTTACCTGGAGGTGAGCCTTTTTATGAGGAAGTAAAACAAGGATATATAGATTTAGAACAAGGTAAAGAATATAATTTACTTATTCATCAAAGAAATAATTATTGGATAATTATACCAACAGCTGAAGGTAAAGAACATTTTGGTGAACTTGATGTACAATTTCCAGGAAATAAAGTTACTGATTAAGAAAATAGTTGTTTTTTAAATAAAAAGGTTGTATATTAATATATGATTTATATTGTGATACCCATATATTCAGACCCATTCTTACATCCAATACATAAGAATAACAAATTATCTTTACTTTATGTTATGGAATGTGGTGATGAAAAAATTGATGATGATTTTAAAACAAAGAGTTATATCTTACCTCAATTACATCCAGATTCAAAGGAATATATGGTAGACTATTCCTTTTTAGAGGGTGATTGTCTTGTTGTCACACCTGATTCCAAAAAACTACAACCAATATTTCAAAATCATAGGAAAGTTCTTGATGTGAATATAGCTTATTGGTGGAAACATGGAAAACCTATGGACTTGGAAGTAAGGAATAATGCAATAGATTTCTTGAGTAGTAAGTACTACAATGTTAAAAAACTCAACGAGATCATACCAATTTCGAAACATAAAGAGTATTGTGATGAGGTATCAGAAAGAATACTAAACTTCTTGAGAGAAGATTTAAATGAACTCATAAAAGATGAGGGGTGGTTTGATGGAGGTTCAACTGAAACTATTCAAGCTTTCCATGGTATAGAAAAGAATGGTGTAAAAGTGTCAGACGATGTATGTGATATATTTGACATAAGAGTTAAGAAACATATATCAGATGGTAAACTATATAGTAATTACAATCTAACCACAACAACAGGTCGTCCAAGTAATTCATTTGGTACAGTTAATTTTGCAGCTCTTCCACAAGAAAAACGAAAGGCCATTATTCCTGAAAATGACTATCTTGTTGACTTTGATTTTGATGCTTATCATTTAAGATTAATTGGTAATTTAGTTGGATTTGATTTTAATAGTGGTAATTGGGGTGGTAAATCAGTACACGAATACTTTGCATATAGATATAGTGATTTAGAAGGTAAAGAAATATCATATGATGAAGCTAAACAGAAAACATTCCAAATATTATATGGTGGTATTCGTGAAGAACATGAGAAAATATCAGCTTTTTTCCCAAAAACATTAGATTATATAAATAAAAAATGGAATGAAATAAATACTCATAATTGTGTTTTTACTAATATTTATAGACGGAAACTTATATACAATAATTATCAAGATTTGAATAGAAATAAAATATTCAATTATTTGATACAAGCATATGAAACAGAATCTAATATTAAGAAGATTTTATTAATTCAAGACTATTTATTAAATAAGAACACAAAATTGATATTATATGGATATGATAGTTTCTTGTTCGACTTTTCTAAACAAGATGGAGTAGAAACTTTGAGAGAAATAAAATCAATTTTAGAAGAAGGAAATCATTATACTACTAAATCCAAAATGGGTTTAAATTATGGTGAAATGACAGATATCACAACGAGGTTATAATTATGAAAAATTCAATAATAGATAAAATACTTACAGAGTGGTCATATCGTGTTCATGATGGAATGCCTAATCCAAAGAATCATTTACATTTAGTTCATCTTAAAGAAACATTACAACATCTTAAAATTGATAGGGAAGTTATAGATATAATGATGAATAAATTATATGAAGATAAGGATGATAAATATGTATCTATTGGTTATGGTAGATATAAAGAAAAGGGTAAAGAAAAAAATCCAGATGCCCCAACATTTACAAAGGATGATAGGGGAAACTATATACCTACAGAAAAAGATGTAGATAAAGAAAAATCTAAAGAACCTGAAGAAAAACCAACACCAAAACAAAAAATTGTTCAACCTTCAGACAACCCTTTTGCAGAAAAAGATAAAGGTGATAAAGAATCTGAAGTTGATACTTTAGATGATAATAGGAGTAAAGATCATAAAGATACAGATAGTGCATTAACTTATACAAAAACTCAAGAACAAAGAGATAAGGAAAGTGGAACATCTGATTTTGATAAGGGTGCTGGAACTCATGTTTCAAGGGCTGGTGAAGCTTCAACTCATAAAGCTTTAAGAATGTTAAAAGATGGAGCTTCATATGATGATGTCAGAGAACAACTGATGTCTATTGCTAATGATAAAGATACATTTCTGACAAAAGAATGGGTTAATGCTTCCATAGCTGCTACTAAGTCGATTGAATCTACATTTGGTATAGATAATATTGATGAGGTTGTTTGGGATACTAAAAGTGGTCACAAAACTATAGGTGTTGAAAATCACGAAACATCAGCTGATATGTTTGTTAAGACAAAAAACGGAAATAGAGTTGGGATATCTCTTAAAAAGGATGGTAAAGTCTTTATAAGAAATGGTGGTCATAAACAAGTGTTTGACAAACTATCCAATGATTTAATAGAAAGAGGAGTTTCAGAAGCGGAAGTTGAAGAATTTAAAAAGAAAGCTGGTATTGAAAGTTTTCAAGAAGATTTAAAACAATCAATTGTTAGTGGGGTAGATAAATTAAGAATATCAAAAGCATATCCAGAAATTCTTAATAGGTTAAAAACAGACAACGAGTATGGTAGAAAAGTTTTAGGTCCTAATTATGAAAAATATATCAATAGAATGGATGATGAACTTTTTGATAGGTTACAAGGTAAATCTGGTAAAATGACAAAAGATGATATTAAAATTATAGCAAAAGTATCAGCTACTGAAGAAATAATGAATGAAGATTCATCAATTTATAATGATATGAGAAATTCTGATATTAGATTAACACAAAGATTTTTACAGGGTATACAAGATAGTGAACAAATAGAATCTGCTATAAAAGATGAAGTTTTAAAAGGTATTCATATTGAACAAATTTTTGGAACTGATGACAGTATGAATCTTGATAAGTTTATGACTGTATATGGAATTGAACCTGATGGTTCTCAATTAAGTGAAAGAACTTTATTAAATTTATTTGGTTCTGATGTTGAGAATACTCTCAAAGATTATAGAAATGTAAAATCAGCTGAAAATAAAAAAGTGTTACAAAAATCTTTAAGAGATAGATTAACTATTGATTACAAGGATGGTGCAAAAGATGGTACAATTAAAATTAAATTAGATGATGGTAGTGAATTACCATTATTTACAATAAAGTCAAGGTCTAGAGGAATAGGAGCCTCACCAACATTTGAAATGGCACAGACTAACTTTATGTCAAATGCTCTCAAATTTGGAACAAATATGGATGAATGGCCAGAACCGCAAAGAAGTAATTTTTTGAAAAAACAAAGTGAAGAAGAATAATGAAAACACAACTACTATGTACATTCACAACTAAAAAAGATGTAGAATCTACTATAAGTAAAATTACTTCTGCGTATAAAATTGTATTCAATAAAATCTATATTTTACAGAATGAAAATAATATAAATGAATTAATATGTACATATAATGTTGATAATGAAAATGGTGTTGATTATAATGTGGTAGAGGGGACTATATCATTACATAGAAAAAAACATTCAAACACTTTATACACAATAAATGCATTAAATGAATGTATAAAGAATTTAAATAATGGTGTATCAGATAATAATTTTGTTGTACCATGGGAAAATTTTAAGAACATGTTACTCGTTACAAATGCAACGGGATTAAATAAAATAAACACAAGAATATATAAAATTGTAAATTTAAATTAAGTTTTTTTAATTTTAATATATATTTATATATGTATAAGAATTTCAATCATAGGAGAAATAGGTTATGTCAAAACTAAACAAAAAAGATTCTAAAGTTACAGAATCAACTCAAAATACAGATGTAGTAGTTTCAGAAGAACAATCATCGCCATGGTATGTTTTTTGTTCAACGGGATGTGGTTTTTGTAAAAAAGCGGAACCAATTATTGAGGAACTTAATAAGGAAGGTTACAACATTTTAAAACTTGATGTAACTGAAGGTGATAATCAAAAGTTAAGTGAAGAACTTAAAAAAGAATATAATGTTCAATGTGGAACACCATGGTTTATAAATGCAGAAACTGGTAAAGGTGTATGTGGTTTTAGAGAAAAAGATGTTCTTGAAAAATGGTTAAATGGTGAAGATATACCAACTCCACCTAGACCAAAAGGTCCAATACCTAAACCACCATTTCATGGTGCTTCTAAAAAAGAAGAAAATACTTGGAAAAAAGAATATAAAAAATGGACTAAAGAAAATTCACATCTCCCAAAGATACAAACAGCTGAAGAAATTCTTACAAGACCAAGACCGAAAACTCAACCACCCATGCCACCTCAACCAAATTCAACAGATGCACAATTTGAAGAGTGGGGTAAAACATGGGATGAATGGACTAAAGAAAATTCACATTTACCTAACTTACAACCGGCGAGTGTTATTATAGAAAATTTCAAAAAAAGAGCATCTCAAGTACCACCAGGAGCACCAACACCACAATCAGGTCAACAATTTCCTGTAAATGATACTAAAATTAACACTTTAGAAGCTAAAGTTACAGCTCTTGAAGTTAAAATTGATAAAATAATGAGTCATTTCGGAGTGAAGTGAAATTCAAATTTAAACCAACAATTTCAAAAGATAGAGAAGCTACCAAAGAAGAATTAGATTGTATTAAAGAAACTGAAGAGATGTTAAAGGAAGAAAAGAAACTTCCACCAACATCTCAGATGGTTCGTAATATAGCTACAGATCACTGGCGTTCTCTAAAGGCATTTGTTAAAGGTAAACAAACAATTACAACACAAGAAGAAGCCGAACGAAGATGGGAAATCTGTAAAGTTTGTCCTCATCTTAAATACGATGAAACTAATCCAGACACAAATAAAAAAGATGGTAGATGTACACATTGTGGATGTTTTATGAATGTGAAAGTACATTATGCTATTGCTGAATGTCCTATAAATAAATGGAAAAAACATTGTGGTTGTAATTGTGATTGTGAACATGATGGAGATTGTGATGAATAATTTAACAAAATCAGAGTTTATGAACATCTATAATAAGGGAGAAAATCTTACAGATAAACCTATATTCATAGATTTTTATGCAACTTGGTGAGGACCCTGTAAAATGTATGAGCAGGTGCTCAACGAAATCACACCAAGATATAAAGATAAGATAAACTTATACAAAGTGAATATTGAAGATGAACCTGAAATTGCAGGTTTATTTGGAGTGATGAGTGTTCCTAACACAACAACTATTTCAAAGAGTGGTGACACATTTTCAATGCCTGGAGCATTAAACGAGGCGACACTTGAATATTTCCTCGAAGGATTACTTAAAAAAAAATAAAAAAAAGCGTTGACTTATATGGTCAAAAAGATATATATTATAGTAATGTATAAAAATAGGTTATATGGTTATAGAATTTAACCATAAATAATAAACGATAAACAATAAAACACAGGAGAAAACAGCATGGATATAGATGCAATTAAATCTAAACTAACTCAACTACAATCAACAACTTCAACAAAAGAAAACTTTTGGAAACCCGTACCGGGTAAACAAGTAGTTCGTATTGTTCCTTATAAACATAATAAAGAAAATCCTTTCATAGAATTATTCTTTCATTATAATTTGGGTAATAATAAAACTTATATGTCACCAGTTTCATTTGGTAGACCAGATCCAGTTGAAGAATTTTCCAATAAACTTAAATCTACTGGTAATAAAGACGAATGGATTCAAGGTAAAAGACTTGAACCTAAAATGAGAACTTTTGCACCTGTAATAGTTCGTGGTAAAGAATCTGAAGGTGTTAAATTCTGGGGATTCGGTAAGACTGTATATCAAGAATTACTTGGTGTAATTGCTGACCCTGACTATGGTGATATTACAGACCCAACAACAGGTCGTGATATTATGATTGAAAGACAAACACCTGCTGAAGCTGGTAATCAATATGGTAAAACTACTGTAAGAGTTAAACCTAATCAAATGCCGATTACTGAAGACGCCGACTTATTACAAAAAGTATTTGATAACCAACCAAATCTAACTGAGTTATATACAGAACCAACTTATGATGAATTAAAAGAAGCTTTAAGTAATTTCTTGAATCCATCTGATGATAATACAGAAACCACTACTACAAGTAATGGTGTAGCTGCTAGTACAACTCCAACTACAAACACTGGAACTACTACAACTACTACAAAAACATCAGATGTATCAGATGCATTTGACGATTTGTTCAATAACTAATAAATAAATGAATAAGTTTGGGGATGTCTGGCGATAGATGTACATTTCACACAAGAAACTTGACACATTGATTAGAGTATTCTTAGCATCACTCTCTATCTAGATTAACTGTTCATCCCCTCTTATCATCATAGGAGAAAATATGTCAGAAAAAGACAAATTGGCTAGTATAATAGCTGATGAACTAAATAAACAATTCAAACATCAGAAGGTTGCTTATTTTCTTGATGAAGATTCCAATCCAACTGATGTAACAGATTGGATTTCAACAGGTTCAACAATGTTAGATATAGCTATTTCCAATAAACCGAATGGTGGTGTTGCCGTAGGTAAAATCACGGAATTAAATGGTTTAGAAGGTAGTGGTAAATCTCTCATTGGTTCTCATTTATTAGCTTCAACTCAAAGAAAAGATGGTGTGGCTGTCTATATAGATACAGAGAGTGCAGTATCACCAGAGTTTCTTGAAGCGATTGGTGTGGATACAAAAAGTATGTTATATGTACACCTTGAAACAGTTGAAGAAATATTTGATACTATTGAAACAATTGTTACAAAGATTAGAGAATCAGATAAAGATAGATTAGTTACAATTCTTGTTGATAGTTTGGCAGCTGCTTCTACGAAAGTAGAAATGGATGCTGACTTTGATAAAGATGGTTGGGCAACAGCCAAAGCAATCATCATATCAAAAGCAATGAGAAAGATTACTCAAATGATTGCTAGACAAAAGGTTGCACTTGTATTTACAAATCAATTACGACAAAAGTTAGGTGTAATGTTTGGAGACCCTTGGACTACAAGTGGTGGAAAGGCATTACCATTTCATGCTTCAACACGAATCAGATTCAAAAATGCTGGACAAATCAAAGATACAAGTAAGAAGAATACAATTGGTATTAAAATAAAAGGACAAGTAATCAAAAATAGATTAGGTCCCCCAATGAGAACTGCGGAGTTTCCATTATATTTTGATACTGGTATTGATGATTATGGTAGTTGGTTGAATGTAATGAAAGAACATAAACTTGTAAAAGTTGGCGGTTCTTGGTATACTTTACCAGAAACAGATATAGATACAGGTGAATTGATTAAAGAACATAAGTTTCAATCAAAAGATTTTGAAAATCTTATGAATACAAATTCTACATTAAGACAATATTGTTATGATAGAATTTGTGAAGCTTGTATCTTAAAGTATGATTCAAAACAACTTGGTGTTGATGATGTTGTAGAAACTGATGAGGTAGTGGATGAACTCTAAAACTGATTTAAATGAAAAATTTATATCTTTTTTAGAACAAACCAAAGACGAAAAACACAAATCAGTAACACATTTAAATGATAGAGTTTTAATTGTGGATGGTTTGAACACATTTATCAGGTCGTTCGCAGTTAATCCTTCTATTAATGATGATGGAATACATATTGGTGGTGTTGTTGGATTTTTAAGATCAATACGATATACTTGTGATATTTTAAAACCATCTCGTTGTATTATTGTTTTTGATGGTAAAGGTGGTTCGGTAAAAAGAAGAAAGTTATATCCAGAATACAAGGCCAATCGTAAAGTTAAGAGAAGATTAAATAGAAATGTCGAGTGGGGAACTACCCCTCAAGATGAAGAAGAATCAATGAAACAACAGATGGGTAGATTGATTGATTATTTAGAACAACTACCACTTACTTTGATTTCAATTGATAATGTAGAAGCTGACGATGTGATGGCTTACATATCACAACAAATTCTTACAGAAAGTGATATATTCTTAATGAGTACAGATAAAGACTTTCTTCAACTTGTAGATGATAGAGTAAAAGTATGGAGTCCAACAAAAAAGAAACTTTACAACAAGAAAGAAGTTTTTGAAGAATATGGTGTACATTCTCATAATATGTTAACATATAGAATATTAGATGGTGATAAGTCAGATAATATAGGGGGAATTAAAGGTGCTGGCCTTAAGAGTCTAAAAAAATTCTGTCCCAAAATTTCGTCTATAGAAAAATTTGATGTGAAAGATTTGATAGAATTTGTAGAAAATTCAGATAAAAAAATAAAACTCTTGGAAAATATAAAAAATAGTATTAACTTAGTGAAAAGAAATTATTTACTAATGCAATTACAAAAGGTAGATATCCCAGGACATGTCAAATTGAAAATACAAGGAGCAGTTAATAGGAAAGTACCACAACTTATTAAACATAAATTTCAAGTGATGTTTTTAAAAGATAAACTGTCAAATCAGATAAAGAATTTGGACACTTGGATTATGGAGTTTACAAGGTTAAGTAGATTTAGAGGGATAAATGACAGATAAGTTAACAGATTTTGGACACACATTTCAAATAAAGTCGGTTGTTTGTTTAATGACAAATCAAACATTTCTTGAACAAATTCATGATATACTTGATGAAAAACATTATGATAGCGATAGTTTAAAATGGATTGTGAAAGAGTGTCAAAAGTATTTTGATGAATATAAAAAACCAATAACTCTTGATGTTTTTAAAGTCAGAGTAAATGATGTTACAAATGACATCCTTAAAACATCAATTGTTGAAACTTTGAAAGAGATATTTAGACATTTTGAGGCACCAGATTTAGAATTTATACAAGATAGGTGTCTTGACTTTTTTAAGAATCAAACATTGAAAAATGCTATTCTACAATCAGTTGAAATATTAGAATCAAAAGGTGATTATGAACACATAAAGAAACTTGTTGATGATGCTTTAAATGCTGGAACTGAAAGAAATATAGGACATGAATATGTAGAACATATCGAAGATAGATATTCAGAAACAGCTAGAACAACTGTTGAAACGGGTTGGGAAGTAATTGATGAATTAACTCAAGGTGGTTTAGGTGGTGGTGAACTTGGTGTGATTGTAGCACCAGCTGGTGTTGGTAAGACTTGGGTGTTGGCTGCAATTGGAGCTAATGCTATGAAAAAAGGAAAACATATAGTTCACTATTCATTAGAATTAAATGAGGCTTATGTTGGTTTAAGATACGATAGTATATTTACGGGTATCGCTAACCAAAACTTAAAGTATCATAAAGAAGATGTTCAAGGTGAAATGGATAAACTTAAAGGTGATTTGGTTATCAAGTATTATCCAACTAAAACAGCTAGTGTAAATACAATATCAGCTCATTTAAAAAGAATTACAAATTTAGGAACACAAGTTGATATGGTTATTGTAGATTATGGTGATATATTAAAAGATACTCAATTTGCAAAAGAAGTAAGACACGCACTTGGAAATATTTATGAAGATTTAAGAGGATTGGCTGGTGAATTTCAGATTCCAATATGGACTGCATCGCAAGCAAATAGAAGTGCTCTTGACGAAGATGTGATTGAAGCTCAAAAGGTTTCTGAATCATATCAAAAAGTAATGACAGCAGATTTTGTGATGTCATTAAGTAGAAAAGTAGAAGATAAGATAGGTAATACAGGTCGATTTCATGTGATTAAAAACAGATTCGGTCCTGATGGAATTACTTATCCTGCTAAAGTAAACACCAATACTGGTAAAATGGAAATATATGAAAGTACATCAGTTGGTGGTAAAGAACAACAACAAAAGATTGATAACAGAGATAATCTTATGAGAAAAATGTTAGCAAATAAATATGATGACTTAATGGGAAATGAATAATGAAAAAAGAAAAAGAAATGACAATAGGTGAAGTAACTAGAAATGTATTAAAAGAAATTCGTGATGCAATTTTTGATTCAATATCATTTGATAATAAACCAGAAATACCTGATCATTTGAAATATGGTATGATGGAAAAACCAAAACGAGCAAGAACTAAAGGTAGATACAGAGCAGATGACAAATCTACTAAAGATGTAAATGAAGCTTGGGTTGGTGGTAAAGCACCTAAAAAGAAATCTAGGAGAAAAAAAGATGCAAGTAACTAATGGGGAAAATGTATCAACTACATATGATGTGTGGTATAATGTAAAAAAAATAGAATATTACAATGACGGTGATATTATGATTTATTATAAGGAAAAAAATGAAAAATCAAGTTGATTATAAGACATTAGGAGAATTTGTTGATTACGATGATTTGTATCTTGAATTTGAACGAGTAACAAATGATATAAAAAATGTTGATATAGAATACGGAGTTGATATTATTTTTCAATATTACAGAAAATATGGTTTTCCTCATTATACAATTCGTGAAGAAGAAAAACATCAACATATGAGAAAATTAAAAAAGTTTGATGTGAATACTATATTTGAAGATGATAAAATAATTCAAACAATGCATGCTTTAAGATTGGCATGGTCGTACTTTCCTCATTTTTGGGAAGTTAAATGTGGTAATTCCATGAACTCACCAATGGAAACTTATTTGGATGACAATAAGTTTAAGTCGACAATTAGGAAGACATGGAAATGGGAATTAAAACATTGGACTAGTGATAATCCATCTGAACCTCAAAAATTCCACGAAAATAGATTAAGACAATCAATTAAAATATACACAGGTACACAATCAGTGTCAAATTTTAGACCAACAGCAGCTAAATGTATATATGAAATGTATGGTGGAGATGGTGTAACTTGGGATATGTCTTGTGGGTGGGGTGGTAGATTGTTAGGTGCACTTTCATCACAAAGGATAAAAAAATATATTGGAACTGAACCAGCATCAGAAACATTTAAGGGTTTAAAACAAATTCAAAAAGAATTTAATTATATTGACACAAAAGTGGAATTACATAAACTTGGTAGTGAAGTATTTAGACCAAAAGAAAAAGTTGACTTGTGTTTTACATCACCACCTTATTTTGACACGGAAAAATATAGTGATGAAGACACACAAAGTTATATAAAATATCCAACAGAGAAAGAATGGACAGCTGGATTTTTATATTTAACAATTGAAAATTGTTATGAAAGTTTAAAGAAAAATGGATACTTATTACTGAACATTGCAAACACAACTCGTGGTAAAAATATTGAAAAGGCCACTTTAGATATCACTAAAGGTTTCGGTTTAACCCATGAAAAAACATTACAATTAACTCTCTCATCAGTTATGGGTGCGGGACATAAATACGAACCAATATTTGTATTTAAAAAGGTAGGAGAATAATTAAGATGGACTATAAAAAATTTAGTTTGTCAGATAATTTTATAGACAAATATAAAAGAAAACGAGCACCATTTGGGTTCAATGGTCTTGGTGAGTTAGTATATATGAGAACCTATTCTCGACTTAAAGAGGATGGAAAGAATGAAATGTGGTGGGAAACCTGTAAACGAGTAGTTGAAGGTACTTACAACATGCAAAAGAAATGGATAGATTCACATCAATTAGGGTGGAACGCGTGGCAGGCACAAAGAAGTGCGCAGGAGATGTATGATAGAATCTTCAATATGAAGTTTCTTCCACCAGGCCGAGGTCTTTGGGCAATGGGAACTCCAATAACCGAAGAGAGAAGTTTATATGCTGCCCTTAATAATTGTGCATTTGTATCAACAAATAATCTTAAAGAAGATTTAGCAAAACCATTTTGTTTCTTAATGGATGCAAGTATGGTTGGAGTTGGTGTAGGATTTGATACAAAAGGTGCAGAGTCATTTGTAGTAAGAGGTCCAAAAGAAGATAGAGAATCCGAATTGTATATAATACCAGATACAAGAGAAGGCTGGGTTGAATCAGTTAGACGATTATTAGATTCATATTTTCTTGGTATAACTCCTGTTGTATTTGATTACACAAAAATTAGAGATGAGGGTGCACCAATCAAAGGTTTTGGTGGAGTTTCAAGTGGACATAAACCATTACAAGAAGTTCATAAATCTGTTTCTGAATGTTTGGATAAAAATGTGGGAGAACCAATATCAATAACTACAATTGTAGATATAATGAATTTGATTGGCAAGTGTGTTGTAGCTGGTAATGTTAGACGAACTGCTGAGATTGTATTTGGTGATCCCCAATCAGAAGAATATATCAATTTAAAAAATTACAAAAAGAATCCAGAAAGAGAACAATATGGTTGGACATCAAATAATTCAATCTTTGCGGAACTTGGTATGGATTATACAGATGTAGCAAAAAGAATTACAGACAATGGTGAACCAGGTTTTGCTTGGTTAGAAAATATGAGAGGTTATGGTAGAATGAAAAACGGACATGACCATATAGACCATAGAGCTATGGGTGGCAATCCTTGTCTTGAACAAACATTAGAAAGTTATGAGTTATGTTGTCTTGTAGAAACATTTCCAGATAATCATACAGATTTAGATGATTATTTAACAACTTTAAAATATGCATATCTATATGCTAAAACAGTTACATTAGGAAAAACACATTGGCCAGAAACTAATCGTGTGATGTTGAGAAACAGAAGGATAGGATGTTCAGTTAGTGGTATCGCACAATTTATCACTCATCGAGGACAAGGTGAATTAAAACATTGGTTAGAAGAAGGATATTGTACTTTACAGAAACATGATAAAACTTATTCAGACTGGTTAGCTGTTCCTCGTAGTATAAAAACTACATCAGTTAAACCAAGTGGAACTGTTTCATTATTGGCGGGGGCCACCCCAGGCCTTCACTATCCTGAAAGTAGATTCTACATAAGGAGAATCAGGTTATCAGTTAATTCACCATTAATTAAACCTTTAGAAAAAGCGGGATATAAAATAGAACCTGCTTTCGGTAGTGAAGATAGTACAGTTGTAGTAGAAGTTCCAGTAGATGTAGGAGAAGGAATTAGGACTGTCAATGATGTTCCGATGTGGGAACAGATGGCTTTAGCAGCATTTATGCAGAGATATTGGGCTGATAATCAAGTGAGTTGTACTGTTACATTTGATCCAGAAAAAGAAGGTAAACATATATCAAATGCTCTTGATTATTTTCAATATCAATTGAAGGGTATTTCTCTACTACCAAAATCAGAAGTAGGAGCTTATAGACAAATGCCATACGAAGAAATTACTGAAAAGAAATATCACAATATGGTTAAACAATTAAGTTTCCTATCATTCAGACAAGTAAAAGGTAACGAAGCAGAAGTTGACAAGTTTTGTAATAATGATACTTGTGAAATAGATTTGGAAGTTATAAAAGAAACACAGGAGTTAAAAAATGCATAAAGAAGGTATAGATTTTGTAATTGTAAGTTATTGTAAACACGATTATGTTAGATTGTGTGTTGAGAGTATAAAAAAATTTGTTGATATACCACACACTATTCATATTGTAGTAAATTATTTAGAAAAAGAAAAAGAGATTAATTTACATAAAGAAATGTTTAAGGATTCTGAAAATGTTAACATATTAGAGGGATGTGACCAATCAGAAACATTAGATAAGAGTAGACTTCCTAGATTTGTACAATTAAAAGATAGAATAGGTAAGATTGATGGTTGTAAAGTTGCATCTGGTAGTTATTATGGTACTTGGGCAACTAATATTGGAATAAAAAATGGAAATAGAAAATATGTTTGTGTTTTAGATCAAGATACTATATTATTAGATTATTGTATGAAAGAATTAATAGATTTATCTGAAAAATATTTATTCATATCAAATCGTTGGGATCCAGGAAGTTCTTTTACTCATATACCATCAGATAAATGGGAAGATGGAATGGCTAGAGTTATGTTATGTTTTTCTAAGAGGTCTTTGTATAATGATATTGAATCAGAAAATTATGTAGAAAAAGAAATATGGCAAGATAGCCCGTGGAATTGTGATTATAGAGATAATGCTGGTAACTTAACATGGTATGCAAATGAAAAAAATAAAGAAATTTTAGTACTAAAAAATTCTTATCGTGATAGATTTAGAGAAGATAATAGTTTATGGAAAGAGCACATATTGGATATAGCAGATGATTATACAGAACAGGCGTGGTTAAATGAAAGACCAATATTTTTTCATCACGGTAGAGGTGGATTTAGATATGGAATGGATCCAAAATGGACAAATGCAGTTGAAAAATATTTAGAAATTGGTTAATTATAATGAAAAGTGTAGCAATATTATGTAGAGGTAAATCACTAAAAGAAATTAATCAGTTACCAGTATGTGATACTTTAATATTAGTTAATAGTTTTCAAAATGAATTAAATAATATTGACATTCATAATTATGTTAAAAAGTATAATAATATAATTCATGTCACAAGTGTAGGTGCTGAATTTTATCCTATGGTAGAACGAGGAATTTATAGTAAATATAACTTTAAAAATATAATTTTACCTTATATAGAAGAATGTATACCACCCTCAACACCTTCTTTTATGTTTAACATAAAAGACAAAAATGATAATGTTTTAGAAGTGAAGTGTATGAGTGATAAAAATAAAGTTGACATGGTGGGAACACATAGATATAAATTTACATCTCCCACATGCGGTATGGATTCTATATTATATGCAGTTAATGACTTAAATGCTAAAGAATTATTTATAATTGGACTTGATTTTTATGATGGTGTTGGATATTTTACAAATTCACATGGAATAAGAGAAGCAAATGATGAACAAGCTATACATAGAGGTGAAAATCCAGATACAATAAAATCATTTTTTATCAATTTTATAAAAAATCATTCTGATGTAAATTTTAATATATTTACAATGTCAAATTTAAAATCAGATGTTAATAATTTAAATATAAATTTAATTGATGGAGATGATAATATATAATCCATTTACAAAACATCCAAGAGTAGCAGTAGATGAATCTTGGTGGGAACATTGTCAGTTTGCTGTAGGTGTTGGAATTAGATTAATATTTACATCGTTGATATTTATAGTACACGGTGTATTTCCATTTATATTAATTCCAAAATGGTTAAATCTTGAAGAATCAATTAGATTTTTAAAAAAAGAAAATGAAAATAGGGAAACAAAACATAGTGAGGTTATTAAATGAAAGAATCTAAAAAAGAAATACTTGGATTTACTGCTGGTAATTTTGACTTATTACATCCAGGTTATATTAATACATTTAAAGAAGCTAAAAGACATTGTGATAGATTTATTGTATTTTTACAAAAAGATCCTTCACTAACAAGATTTAGTAAATATAAACCAGTTATACCTTTATATGATAGATATAAAGCATTAATGGCAATTAGATATGTTGATGATGTTTACATTTATCAAAGTGAAGAAGAGTTATATAAATTAATTGAGTTTTGGAAACCAGATATAAGAATATTAGGTGAAGATTACATTGGTAGAGAATCATTTACCGGTGATAATTTACCACCTAAAATTGTTTATACAACTCGTTCACATGGTTGGTCAACAACAAAATTAAAAGATTTAATTACAAAACAAACTATGGAACAAAATCCAGACATTTTGCAAAATGAAAAAAAGAAATAAAATAGAAAGATTTTTAGATAGATATAATCATATAATGGAGTTATTGAGAACTTTATTAGCTTTAACTACTATAACATTACAACTTTATATTATTAGTAGATTACTATAGGAGAAATATAATGGCAAGGAAAAAGAAAAAATTAGATAAACATAATTACTCAGCAAAACTTGTTAGAGTAGTTGATGGTGATACAGCAGACGCGATGATTGACTTAGGTTTTAACACTTGGGTTAAAAAAAGAATACGATTTTATGGTGTAGACACTTGGGAATCAAGAACTCGTAACCTCGAAGAAAAGAAAAAAGGATTAGCTGCTAAAGCTTATGTAAAAGATTTATTAGAAAATTCGGATGAGGGCAAATTCGTATTAAAATCTCACGGAGTGGGGAAATACGGAAGAGTCCTCGGCGAACTATTCATAAAAGGACACGAAACATCAGTAAATGAACTACTGAAAGAAAACGGACATGCTTACGAATATCATGGAGAAAAGAAAAAAGTATTTGGAGGATAAAAGTTATTTTATTTATTCTGATAGTTATAACATAGAATATCCATGTAATCAATATACTAAAATAAGATATTGGTATAGATTTTTATATCAAAAAATTAAATTTAAATTTAAATCAAATTTAAAAAAAGTTCTTGGTTAAATCAAAAAAAGGTTGTATATTAATATATGGGTAAAAAGAAAACATATTGTAACTCTTGTGATTGGGAATTAGATAGTTGGGAAGAAGATTACCCATCACTTCATAAAAATAATAAAATAGATGTCAAAATGACTAAAAGTTATTGCGAAAACCACACAACCATATATGGACATGATTGTAAACCAATATGGTGTAAAGAATGTGGTCACCTTAAAATATATCAAATAATAGTTACAGAAAAATCAAGAAAAATGACTCCAAAATTTGATAGAAAAAAGAAATAAGTGTATCAAAATATTTATGTAAAACGGACAAAGACAGGTAGTGAAGTACACCTTTGGGATGACAAAACAGGTTATTCTAAATTTCAATATAAATCATATGCTTATCTAAAATCACAATCAGGAACATATCGTAGCCTTTATGGTGACAAACTTAAAAAGGTAAATTTTTGGACTGGTGAAGATTTACAAAAAGGTAATGTGTTTGAATCAGATGTCCCAATTGAAACTCGTGTACTTGTGGATAATTACACAGATTCAGATGATATATCGGAAAGTCATCGTGAATTATTTTTCGACATTGAAGTTGAAGTCAAAGACGGATTTCCGAATCCCAAAAAAGCAGATAATAAGATTACTGCAATTGCTATTTATGATAAAGTTATAGATAAATATTCTTGTTTTGTTTTGGGTGATATACCTAACACAGATGTCGTAGAATCATTCAAATCAGAAGAAGAATTATTACAAAGGTTTTATCAGAAATATCTTGAAATCAATCCAACGATATTAAGTGGTTGGAATATTGATGGTTTTGATATTCCTTATTTATATAACAGAACTCGTAAGATTATGGGAGATAGTTTTGCAAATGTTTTATCTCCAATTGGAGAAATTTATTATTCTGAACATAAAAGTAGATATAAAATTGCTGGTGTATCTTGTCTAGATTATTTGTCTTTATATAAAAAATTCACATATACACAACAATCATCATATCGTTTAGATTATATTGGTCAACTTGAGGTTGGTATCGGTAAGGTGGAATATGAAGGAACACTTAATAACTTATATAGAGATGATATAAATAAGTTTATTGAATATAATCTGAATGATGTCAAGATTGTAAAAGCACTTGATGATAAACTTAAATTGATTGAATTAGTTCTTGGTATTTCTCATGTTGGACATACACCATATGAAGATGTTTATCATTCAAGTAGGTATCTAGAAGGAGCAATTCTAGTACATTTAAAAAAACTTGAAGTCATTGCACCTAATAAGGTTTTAAACGCCAGAGACAAGATGAATCGTGGAGTTGATGATAAATTTACAGGTGCTTATGTAAAAAATCCTAAACCAGGTAGATATGAGTGGGTGTTTGATTTGGATTTAACATCTATGTATCCATCTACAATTATGACTTTAAACATTTCACCAGAAATGAAGATAGGTAAAGTTAATGGTTGGGATATCAAAGAGTTCATGAAGGGTACACCAAAAACTTATTCATTAGAAAAAAATGGTAAGGAACATGGACACATGAACAATGAAGAATTAACAAATATGTTTGCTTCAAATAAAGTTTCTATATCATCAAATGGTATTCTTTATCGTAATGATAAAAAAGGTTTGATTCCTTCTATACTTTCTAAATGGTTTGACGAGAGAGTTGAATATAAAAGATTGATGAAAAAATTTAGTAAACAAGGTGATTCTGAAAAATCTCAATATTTTAATAGAAGACAACACGTACAGAAAATTATATTAAATTCCTTGTATGGTGTATTAGGATTACCTGTATTTAGATTTTACGATATCGATAATGCAGAAGCAACAACTACAACTGGTCAAGATTTGATAAAATTTACAGAAAAGATTACAAATAAATATTATAATAATAAACTTGGTACTGATGAAGATTATTGTATTTACACTGACACTGATTCTGTATTTTACTCAGCATCACCACTGATAAAAAATGAATATCCAAACGCAGATTTTAATAATGATAAATTTATGACAGAAAAGATATTAGAAACTGCAAGTGTTGTTCAAGACTTCATAAATAAGTCTTATGATTTATTTGCTAAAAAGTTTCTCAATTGTGATACTCATAGATTTGATATTAAACAAGAATGTATTGCCAAGTCAGCATTTTGGGTTACAAAGAAAAGATATGGACAACAGATTATTAACGATGGTGGTGTTCCTTGTGATAGACTTGATGTTAAAGGTTTAGATATTGTTCGTAGTTCATTCCCACCAGCTATGAGAAAGTTAATGACGCAAGTTCTTAAAGATATTTTGGGTAATGTAGATAAAGATGAAATTGATGAAAAGATATTAAAGTTCAAGAAATTAATGAAAACTGCTGATATTCAAGATATTGCACTACCAACTGGTGTTAGAGGTATAAGTAAATTTACTGATAAGAGACATAGTAATACAAAAATATATGGTAATGGTGGTATATTTACAGATGTCCATAAAGGAACACCAGTACACGTAAAATCTGCAATTATATATAATGATTTATTAAAATATTTCGGTTTAAATGATGTTGAGCCAATTCGTTCATCTGAAAAAATTAAGTGGGTATATCTTAAACCAAATACCTATAATATAAAACAAATAGGGTTTAAAGGATATGATGATCCAGATGAGATAATGGATTTTATCAATCAAAATGTAAATCACGAAAAATTGTTTGAAAAGGCGTTATTCAAAAAGATAAAAGTGTTCTATGAAGCAATGAATTGGGAATTACCTGTTGACAAAATAAATACATTGGAGAGGTTTTTTTAGTTGACTTATATAGTAAAAAATTCGTATATTATAAAGATTTAGTAAAAACAAATAATAAAATAAGGTAAGTAAGAAAATGACAGAAACAAAAACAGGAACCGTAAAATGGTTCGACAACAAAAAAGGTTACGGATTTATAACACCATCAAATGGTGATAAAGATTTATTCGTACATCATACAAGTCTTCAAATGGATGGATATAAAACATTATCTGAAGAACAACGAGTTAGTTATGAAGTTGGTGACAGTGACAGAGGTCCAATTGCAACTAATGTAATGGTATAGGGAGAAAAAGATGCAAAAAAGTAAGTTGGATAGATTCATCCAAAAATATAATTTAGGTGGAAATGTAAATAGTGTAAAGTGGAAATCAACAACAGATGTGTTATCAACCACTTTTGTAACACCAGATAAATCTTTACTTGGAACTGTTAAAGTCGATAAGTTTTCGTTTGAAGATGCTGAACTTGGTGTATATCAAACAGATCAGTTAAAAAGTCTAATTGGTGTTCTTGGTGATGATGTGTCATTAAAATTAACCAAATTTGGAGATAAAGCAGTTTCGTTAAATGTAAAAAATGGTTCTGCATCTATTGATTATGTGTTAAGTGATTTATCTGTTATAGCAGATCCACCCGCCCTTAAAAGATTACCCGAATTCGGAACTAGTATTAAACTTGATACAAAGTTCATCAATACTTTTATTAAAGGTAAAAGTGCTTTAAGTGATGTTGATACATTTACCATTTTAAATGGTAAGAATGGTGTTGAAGTCATAATTGGTTATTCATCAACAAACACAAATCGTGTCAATATATCAGTTGAAACTAAAACAAATGAAATAACCGATGCGGTGTCATTTAATGCTAATTTATTTAAAGAAGTATTGCTAGCAAATCGTGAATGTACATCAGCAGTTCTTGAAGTTTCAAATGAAGGTTTGGCTAGGGTAAACTTTAAAGTTGATGATTATGATTCTACATATTATATAGTTGCAATGCAGGGTGTAAACTAATTAAGAGTTACTATAAATTAGAAGTTCCAGTTGGAACTTATACATCAGATTCATTAATTAAATTAATCTGGGAATTATTTAAACATAGATGTTGGCATTTATGGAAACATGGAAAATGGATTGATTAATGAAAAAACCTAAACTTGAATTCAAAAGAAATAATACAATAAGTTCTTATGGAGTTTCATTAAAATCTATTGTTTGGAATTATTTTTGTTGGGTGTTGAGTGGTAAACCAGATAAATGGAGACCATATGGAAAATAGTTTATGGGTAGAAAAATATAGACCAAAAGACTTATCAACTTATATTGGTAACGAGCATCTTAAAGAAAAGGTAAAGGTATATCTTGAATCAGAAGATGTACCTCACCTTCTACTTTATGGAAGAGCTGGTACTGGTAAAACAACATTAGCAAAGATAGTAGTCAACAATATAGATTGTGATTATATGTATATCAATGCTTCTGATGAAAACAAAGTTGATGATGTTAGAAATAAGATTAAGACATTTGCAAGTTCAGTTGGGTTTAGATCTTTGAAAGTTATCATACTTGATGAGTGTGATTATCTTACACCAAATGCACAGGCTGCATTAAGAAATCTAATGGAAACATTCTCAAAACATTGTAGATTCATATTAACTTGTAACTATGTTGAGAGAATTATAGACCCAATTCAATCAAGATGTCAATCATATAAAGTTATCCCACCTTCTAAAAAGGGGGTAGCACAACATTTGACTAACATATTAAAAGAAGAGGGTTGTTTATTTAAATTAAGTGATGTAGCTCTTATCGTGAATGCAAGTTATCCTGATATTCGTAGAGTTATTAATTCTACACAAAGACAAATAGTTCCTGTATATGAACATGGATTAGGTGGTGAGTTAAAAATTGATAAAAGTTCCGTAATTCAGAATAACTATAAATTACAATTATTAGAGATGTTATCAAGTGGATCCAAACTAAACGACATAAGACAATTGATAGCTGATAATTCTATAAGTGATCATTCAGAGTTATATAGATTATTATATGACGAAGTTGAAACTTATGGAAAAGATAAAGTTGCTGAATGTATTCTAAACATTGCTGAGGCACAATACCAAGATGTTCAAGTGGTAGATAAAGAAATAAATTTTATGTCATTAATTATAAGATTATTAAGGATTATTAAATGAAACTATTTAAAGTAGAAAACAAAATTACGGGTAACTCAATAAAAGTAACCTTATATAACCCACCTTATGAAAATAAAAATGTTTTACATATGACAGGTTTAGACAAAAAAGATGTTACAATAACAGAAATTTATCAAGGAGAAAATGATGACAATGATTAAAGGTAGTCAAGGTGGAACATCCACTTTAGATAATATAGATTTAACACATGCAAAAACATTAGAATGTGAAAAATGTAGTTGTAAAGGTTTTAAACAAACATTGATGTTAAAGAAACTATCAGCACTTGTTTCACCAAACGGACAAGAATCTATGATTCCTGTAGCAGTGTTTGCATGTGAAAAATGTTCTCATATAAATAAAGAGTTTGAAGACGCTGAAATACAACAAGCGTAATGCCTTTCTATACTTTCAAATGTCCACTATGTGAATGTGAGAAAGAAGTTTTACAAAGTATGAACTCTGCTAAACCCATTTGTGAAAAATGTGCTAAAGCTAGTTGTAGTAAAACTCTCATAGAAATGGAAAGAGTATTTAAAGTTAATGCTAAACCACACTCGAAAGATGGTTCGTGGAAGTTTAAAAAGGAAAAGAAGGAAAAACCTAAGTGAAAGATATAGGAGTTTATCAGTATGGTAGATTATAAAAAATATATAGAAGAACATAAAGATTTTCCAATTGAAGGAATAAATTATCTTGATTTAAATCCAATTTACAAAAATGAAAAGTTAAGAACTGAGTTAGTTGATGATTGTATAAAGATGGTGTGGAAAATATTAGATATAGGTAATAATCTTAATTTTGATTATATTGGTGTTGTCGAATCAAGAGGATTTTTAATAGGTTCTATAATAGCACATGAACTTGATAAAGGTATAGTTCTTTTAAGAAGTAAAAAAAATAGATTACCTGGAGAAACAATCGCTGTTAAACATAAATTGGAATATGGTGAATCTATTGTTGAAGTTCAAAAAGGAACTGGTAAAGTTTTAATTTTTGATGATGTATTAGCTACTGGTGGTACAGCTCAAGGTTCTATTGATTGTCTTGAACAGGCAGGATATTCACCAGCTGGTGTATTATTTTTAGTTGAATTAGATTTTTTAAATGCAAAATTAACCACACCCCACAAAAGTGTAATTCATTATGAATAGAAAAGATATATTAATAGTATCTGCACTTAAACAAGAAATACCTGTACTTAAAAAAGGTGGAATTATATATTCATTGGAAAATTATGATGTGTTATATACGGGTGTTGGTAAAGTTAATGCTACATATAATTTAACTAAAGTTTTAATTGATAATGATTTTGATTTAGTGATTAACTATGGAACTGGTGCTTCTAAAACATATAAGGGGTTGGTTGATTGTACAAGATTCGTACAAAGAGATATGGATGTTACACCATTAGGATTTAAGAAAGGTGAAACACCATTTGAAGATGAACCATCGATGATAGATTTCTCTCACATTAAAAATCCAATAGATAAAAATTTAATCTGTTATACTGGTGATACTTTTGAAACAAATATTAGTCAGTATGATGATGTGGTTGATATGGAATCATATGCTTTAGCAAAAACTTGTAGGAATTTAGATATAGATTTCGTAAGTTATAAGTATATATCAGATGATGGTAATGCTGATGATTGGGAAAAGAATTGTAGTAAAGGTGTTGAGGTATTTAAAAAGGTATTAGAATATTATGACAATCTTTGATTGGGTAAATCAGATATTAGTTACAAAAAAACATTGGAATGATTTCACAGAAGATGAACAAAAAAAATTTAGTCCATTTATAATCAATCGTTGGTTATCAATGGATAAAGAATTTATTGAAATAGTAAATTATTTTCAGAAATATGCTATAGGAACTCTTGAACCAAGAGAAGTTTATAAATGGTACTGTGACATTTTACCAAAAGGTAAAAGGTTTAATAAATATATTAAAAGTAAACAAGATAAAAAATATGATAAAGAGTTAGTCAATATAATCAGTAATCATTTTGAGTGTAATAAATTACAGACACAAGAATATATTGAACTTATAAATAAAGAAGAATTAAAAAATATATTAGAAATGTATGGATTAGATAAAAAGAAAATAAAGAGGTTATGTAAATGAGTAATATAAAAGAACGAGATTATACAAATCATGGTGGTAGTAAAGCTATAACATATATAGAAAAAACATATCCAGAAACGGCAAAAGAGTTTCAACGATTACAATTTGAACAATATGCTTTATTTTGTAAAAAACAAATGGATTATGGACCATCTAACATTGCTATGGGAACTGAATTAAAAACTGATGATGAAAAAAGGTTAAGTAAGATAGGGTTGGTGGTTAGAATTAATGATAAAATCCAAAGATTAATTAATCTTGTAATCAAAAATAACAGAGAAGCACAAAACGAACCAACTATAGATGCGTTTAAAGATTTAGCCTGTTATGGTATCATAGCTCAGATAGTGAACAATGGTAAGTGGGGTAAGTGAAACAAAATTCTATTATAAATAAATTCTGGACACTATTAATTAATAGTTCTGGTATAGACATATGGTGGATTAAAAACAAGATGGATAAATACAATAAGGGTGTAACTCCGACAACGAATGACTTGAAACGAGCTAATCAAATCTGGAATGACAACAATAACAAACTCAATAAGAATTAATAGACACACTCACACCACCAATATGATATGTAGTGGGTAGATGTGGGTAAATGTGGTGGATTGATATGATAAGGATATACTTGGATGAAAGTTAATGAATATGGTAGGTATAATTTAATAAAGCACACATGCGGAGCGAAATTTTTTTTTATCTTACTATCTAATAAACGTATGTGGATAACTATGTTGATAACCTATCAAATTAAAACAATGAAAAAAAGGCTTGGCTGGTATGGCTAAAATGTCGTAGATTATAACTATAATAGGTTACGGGAGGATTCAGCATTGGGTCTTATTCCTTTCTCCCAGTGCTGTGCATGAGGGAGCTGAGATTTTATTCCTTTCTACTCAGCTCCCTCTTTTATATAAAGTAATACTTTAAAGGCTGTTACAAACTGTTACAATTATTTATTTGGATTATATGTCTAAAAAGTGTTATATTATATAAGTGAGTGAGAGAGAAAAAATGGTTTTAAATCCTCAGCGAGGTGCTGGGGTCTCCCTTCGATGAAGGGTTGTCATTTCTTTCCCTTAATATAGGAGGCATATATGCCTATAAATAATACATCACTTTCTTTTCCACTTTCTACTGACGACCTTGATTGTCAAGAATCAAAATTTGGCTCTTGTCCATATATCTGTTGTTCAGAAGTTGAAGATATTTCTTACGAGGAATATCTAGCAATTTGGGAGACGGTTGAAGCTGACAATTGTTAGAAAATTGTCACAAACTGTTACAATTTAATTCACCTAAAACGCTTGACTTATATAGGAAAATAGTCGTATATTACGGTGTATGGTAAATGATGTTAAATCTAATTTTTGTTTATATGAAGTGGGTGGGTTTTTTATTATTCTAACTTCTCTTGTTAGTTTATTTAATCATTTCAACTTACAACTCCCACCCACTTTAATTTATTTTAATAACATCGCCACGGTGGTGGTGTTTAACCCCTAAGTGAAAGGAAAATCCAAATGGATATCACAACAGTAAATACTATGATAGATTCGGTAGAATCATCTGTGTTAGGTGCAGATTTTGCACTAGAATTAAACTCTTCAAAGGAAGAACTTGAACGGAACAAAGTCCGTCTAGAAAATTCTCTGGATAAACTTAGTCTAATGACACAATTTGATGAGGTTAAGACAACATGGTTGGAAACCTATAAGAGTCGGGTATGGAACAAGTTGTTCAAGATTGACAAAGTCCTTGGTGTTGCGTAAGCGCCAAGGACAACGACTGTTACAAACTGTTACAATTAATATGTCTAAAAGGCTTGACTTATATAGTAAAATGTCCGTATATTACGGTGTAAGATAAATGATAAATATGGAAAGGAAATATCATGGCAAAACAAATTAAAACTCCTGATGTAGTCTGTCGATGTGAGTGGTCTGGAAACAGAGCGAATGCATTCGATGTTACAGATGGAACTAAATATACATCAAAGATTTCTGTCGGCTGTCGTCAAAAAGCTGCTGAGGGAAATTATTTGATAGGTAGGTTTACTACTCCAAGTGGTAATCATCAATGGCGTAAGTGGGAAGGTGAAGTTAGTTCTCCTACTCCTGTTGCTGTTGACATTCCTACTGACCACGCTGAAGTATTAAATTTCATTCACTCTTCTTATACATTGAAACCACAAGGTTTGGTGATGTCAGAATTGAAGTGGAAGTATTTAATAAGGTCAGCTGTAAGGGGTAAGAATATTATGATGACTGGCCCTGCCGGCTGTGGTAAGACTATGGCGGCCAAATCAGTTGTTAATTCTTTGGATCGTCCCGACTTCTATTTTAACCTAGGGGCAACACAAGATCCTCGTGCTACGTTGATTGGTAATGTCCACTTTAATAATAAGACTGGAACTTACTTTTCTGAATCACTATTCGTCAAAGCCATTCAAACTCCGAATGCTGTAATACTACTGGACGAATTAACCAGAGCTCACCCTGACGCTTGGAACATACTAATGACAGTATTAGACTACGGTCAGAGATACTTAAGATTAGATGAACAAGATGGCCAGGCTACTATAAGAGTAGCTGATGGTGTTACCTTTGTGGCAACGGCCAATATAGGTAATGAATACACGGCGACTCGTCAGTTAGATAAGGCTCTAATGGATAGGTTCACTATAGTAGAGATGGATGTATTAACAGATGTAGAGGAAACCGGATTGCTTGAGTATATGTTCCCTCACGTAGAAAATTCCCTTCTAAAAAATGTAGCTGAGATTGCTCATATGACAAGAGTAGAATCGTCTAATGAGACAGCACGTATTAGTAGTGGTATTAGTACGAGAACTTCTGTTGAGATGTCGGGGTTACTATTCGATGGTTTTAAATTAGAAGAAGCAGCTGATGTCTGTGTCTATCCTCAATACGATAATACGGGTGGTGTAGATAGTGAAAGAACTTTCGTGAAACAAATAGTACAAAAGTTTCTGGATGACGGCTCTAACGATGAATTATTCTCGGAAGAGGAAGTAACAGAGGCGACTAACTAAAACAGCGTTAAATAGGCGATTTGAGTGACTAAGAGGTATTAGAGCTTCTTAGTCACAAAGCTTCAAAAAACAATCTTCATTCGGTTTTTCGGTTTACTTAAAGTAAGCCTTTAAGGCCTCTAACTGATAAACATTTTGAGGATAGTTTTTTGACTATAGCTTTTTAATAAACATTAACAAAATAATAAGGAGAACAACAATATGTTCAAAACAAAAAAATCAAGAGAGTTATTAATGAATACAATATTCGGTTGTACATTCTATGGAAGTATAGCTGTATTCTCTACCTTAACTATGGGTACACTATATGGTATAGTAGCTGTGTCTTCTATGATGTTAGTATCTTACTTAATACTTAAGTTTGTCGAATGGGTACAGGATGGGTCAGAAGAAGCGTCGTAAGAAGAAGAAGAAATATAATAAGACTAAATTCATTAAGAGTTTAAGTCGTGTATTCTCTAACCTTATAAACACCACTACCAAAGACCATGGTGATAAGAAGAAATATACACGTAAGAAGAAACATAAGAAAAGGTTTGATAATAATGATGAGTAAATATATCAGGAGAAATATTATATGAAAAAAGAAAAGATAACAAAAGTATTGATGTATGATGGTAACAAGA
>Ga0080013_1001037_pt1 | contig 37665 bp, 25 predicted proteins | sample ETNvirenome_6_85_FD_69236 | JGI IMG/M metagenome (GOLD analysis project Ga0080013, IMG submission 69236) | Marine viral communities from the Pacific Ocean - ETNP_6_85 (SPADES assembly) (version 2) | ecosystem: Environmental > Aquatic > Marine > Oceanic | place: Pacific Ocean | collected 2013-06-19 | reverse complement strand
GGTCAAGACGGCTACGAATATATTAAAAAGCATATTTTGTCTCATCGAGAGAAGGGTCACGAAGTTGATGTGTTCTTTCACAATTGGGAGCCTCATTTAAAAGAAATTTTATTAGAGATTTATGAACCTAAGAAGCATATCATCGAGCCTCAAATTGATTTTAATATTGTAGCAGATGAACACAAAGTAAGCCGCCGTCATTTAGATCCTAGGAGCCAACTCGGAAGTTGGACAGTTGATTCTAAGCATGGTCACGGATATGTTGGCCCCGAAAGAATACTAAGTCAGTATTATTCGGTTCAAAAATCTTTTGAACTAATGCACGAATATGAAAAAGAAAATGGATTTAAATATGATTGTGCGATTAAAGCTAGATTTGATCTCGGTCGTATTAATCGAGCAACGTCAGGCCCCGGAAAGACAAATCCGTGGGCATGTCAATGTATTGATTTTAATCCTGAATATGATATGTCTAAGTTTTATCAAGTATACTGGGATCTCTTTAATGAAGGGCCAGCAGATATGTGGTTTTACTCCAGTTCAGAAAATATGAGCTGTTTTGCTACACTATATGATAAAACTTTATTACAATATCTACAGCTTAATAGTGAATATGCACACGCAGTCACCGGTGGATGGCCAGAATCCAAAGTTAACGATTTTCGCAGCAATGAGATTCTAAAGACGCCCCCCGAAAGAGCACAAAATTTACATCGATATCCCCCACATATGGTTGTAAATGCGATTTTATTAATGAAATGGTTTTTGATGGATCATGGATTGTGGGGAAAAAGCGAATTATTGAAAACAGAATGGGAATAAGGAGAAATAAATGAACATTTTAATTCCAATGGCGGGATCTGGATCCCGATTTAAAGAGGTAGGGTATCGATTGCCCAAGCCTTTAATTGATGTAAAGGGAAAGCCGATGATCCAACGCGTGGTTGAAAATCTCGGAATTAACGGAAAATACATTTTTGTCACACGCAAAGAGCATTGTGAAAAATACAATATTGAAAAGTTGCTTAAAGATATCGCCCCTAATTGCGAGATAATTGCCACAGAAGGCATCACAGAGGGACAAGCCTGCAGCGCGCTACTTGCGTCAGAATACATTGACAATACGGAGCCTCTTTTGATTGTGAATTCTGACAATTATTTCATCTGGGATACTGATAATTTTCTTCACACCATTCAAGATCCCTCTATCGAGGGAACTGTTTTTACCTTCAAAGATCCTTCTTATAGCACCAATTGGAGCTATGCTAAGGTTGATGCGAACAACAACGTTTTAGAGGTTGCAGAAAAGCGGCCGATTTCAGATAACGCCCTCGCCGGCGCATTCTACTGGCGCCAAGGTGCCGATTTTGTTAAATATACCAACCAAATGATTCAGAACAACACAAGGGTCAATAATGAATTTTATATTGCTCCGGTATTCAACGAAGCAATCGCAGATAAAAAGACAATTAAAAATTATGCTATATCTAATATGAAGTCAATGGGAACTCCTGATGAGTTGGGCTCGTTGCTTGAATGGGTAGAAACTAAAAAACTGTCTGTACAATTAGATGATTTTATGTTAAATTATAACCAACACAGAAAGGAGAGCAAGGTGTTAAATAATCGTAAATTCCAAACGGCACTGGAAGACTTGAGAGCCGGCAAGCCTATTATTTTAGTAGATGAATATGATAGGGAAAATGAGGGTGATATTGTGATCGCCGCAGAAAAGTGCGATGTAGAGAACTTGGTTTTTACCATGAACTATGCCCGCGGGCTTATGTGCCTTCCGTGTGACGGCTCTCTGTTAGATAGATTGGAGATTCCCCCTATGGTTGCCTCTAATACTGATAAAAATGAGACTCCCTTCACGGTATCGATCGACGCACGCGACGGCACAACCACAGGAATGTCAGTTCACGATCGAATAACAACGATTAAAGTTCTTCTCAATCCTGACTCTAGACCCGATGACCTTACACGCCCAGGTCATCTATTTCCGCTTCGCGCTCGGGATGGATTGCTCCGCGATCGCCGCGGCCATACCGAAGGCTCTATTCAGCTGATGAAGTTGGCTGGATTGCGCCCCGTCGCAATGATTTGTGAGATTATGAATGACGATGGAACAATGACGAAGGGTGGAGATCTAAATAAGTTTGCTGTCGAGCATGGCTTAAGCATGCTGTCAATTGAGGAAGTTTATGAAGCAGCATATAACGAGAGCCTATAACTCATTTGCCATCGATTCTAATATCGGAACGATCGTTAAGAAGAGCCACGAATCGCGCCTCCGAAACGAAATAAACTATTATAAAGAAATTGCCCGAGTAGATCCTAAGTCTGCTTTGTTTTTTCCTCGTCTATTATCCTCGCAAGAGACTGTAGAAGGGTTTTCTATGGAGTTGGAATACTATGCTTATGATAATCTGGGCGACTACATGGTATATAAAGAATTTGATTCTAAATTCTGGAGTTCGGTTGCTCAGTCTTTAGGCGCCGCTCGTAAACAGTTCTCACAAACAAATGTGCTGCCCTCTAAGCCTGATATCGCTGCAGCAATGTATGTGGATAAAACAGAACATTATTACCAGGATTTAGTGAGAAATTTTGAGAAATTTACTGTGATGTCACAACAGCAGAGCTTAATAATTGATGGAGAGCGGTGCTTAAACTTTGAATCTCTATGGGCGTCAATTAAGCATTTGATTGACGTGCACTTGGCGCCTCTTGGGGAGGTATCTATTATACATGGCGACTTCTGTTTTTCTAATATTTTGTGTGGAATTAATCAAAAGACCGACACTACTATACTGAAATTTGTAGATCCGAGAGGTAATTTTGGAGTAGACGGTGTTTTTGGAGATCCCAATTATGATGCTGCCAAATTAGTACACTCCTATCAGGGAGGGTATGAGTATATTATTTATGATCAGTTTGACGTAGAAGAAGATCCCTCCACGAATGTCTATAACATTATTTTTAGCAATGATAATAAAGATAAGATATCTGAAGTATTTCAACAAGAGACAGATCTATACTCTCTTAAGTCTAAGCTTATTGAAGGATTGATTTATATCGGAATGTGTTCGCGACACTATGATAGCGAAAAAAGACAGACTGCCATGTATTTGAATGGTATTAAAATCTTAAATAGAGTATTGAGAGGTGAGGTATGATGAAAATATGTGTTGATTTAGATGGCACGATTTGTGAAAACACAAGCCCCGGTGTATCTTATGCCGAGGTAAAGCCTCTTCCGGGGGCTATTGATACTCTGGAAGAGTTTAAGCAGCGCGGTTATTACATTGTAATATTCACAGCGCGCAACATGAGAACATGCAGTAATAATTTAGGCCGCGTCATCGCGCGCCAAGGAAAGCTTGTATTTGACTGGCTGGATAGATATGGGGTGCCATATGATGAAGTATTATTTGGAAAACCTCATGTAGATTATTTTATTGATGATAAGGGAATTAAATTCACCAATTGGGGTGATGTGAAGGAACAACTATTAGCAGCAGAGGAGGCAAAAAATGTTTGATTTTTTCTTTGATACGGCAGACGATGAGTATATTTTGAGAACCTGGGAGAAGGTGTCTAAGCACATGAAGCCTTCGCAGATTAGAGGCATTACGACCAATCCGAATGCTTTTAAAAAGATTGATGCCCACAGACTTAGCGAGTGGGAAGCTAAGCTTCCTGTATTATGCAGTTTGGTAAGCGATCTGCGCGGCGACTCCGAAGGAGTTGTATATGTTCAGGCGCCTGTGTCAACCATGGCACCCGAACAAGTATTGTCGTATGTTAAACATATGAGTCAATTTACTGATGGCAAAACAAAGGTGGCGTTAAAGATTCCGCCGTTTTATCCGATTCTAGAAATTGTCGATGAGTTAAATAAGTATGCGGAAACTAATGTAACAGGCCTCGCCGATTGTTCGACAGCCCTATCATGTTTATCCTACAACGTACGTTATATCAGCTTGATTCCCGGCAGAATGGAAGAAAAGGGATTAGATGCAAAAGCACATGTTTTGTTTACGCGGCGCCGCATGAACGAACGCAACGCCGGATCTGGTGAAATTATTGCTGGATCGATGCGCACAATTGAAGGATTAAAATGGGTATGTGAATACGGAACGGTGCCAACTATCGGCACGCGCGTGTGGGATAAGATTGTGGAGGATGATGATATTCTTCGCGAAGTTGCATCTTTTGAGGCATATACAGTAAAGTGTGATGATATGAAGTTTTCGCCTCTCATTAGTGATGTGAACACTCAATTGTCGGTAGACTTTTTTGCGCAAATGGATGAGTGTGGGAAATACGCTCATGAGGATTTTGAAAACAATGGCTAAATACGCTCTAATTTTTTATTCTCACAGTGATTATTCAGATGCATGGGCGCCCATGTTTGAGCAAACAAATCGCTATTTTCCTGATCACAAAAAATATTTGTTTTCAGACCAGAATACTGAAGAATTAGAACAAGAAAACTGGCATCTTGTAAAATATAACGATCAAAAAGGATATCAAAATAGGGTCATTCACTGCTTAGACCAAGTAGGGGAAAGCATAGTAATGTTTCACCATGAAGACATGTTTTTATATGCCGAGCCACATTACTCTCAATTAGATGATATTGCCACCGCCATTGAGAATGGTAATATAGATATTGTAAAACTTATTTGTGCAAGCTATGGGCCTATTAAATTTGAAAACATAACAGCTACCGCTCTTCCTTATATATTTGAAAACCCCCTTGGTCTTAAATTTGCTATACAGCCTAGCTTGTGTGATAAAAATAAGTTGCGAACAATCTATGATAAGACCGGTGGTGATAGTATTTGGAAATTTGAAGAATATTCATCGCATATATGCGATTATTTTAACATCAAAACCGGGATGACTTTTTTCGAAACTGACCAAAAAAGAGGGCAATACCACTGGGACAGTAGCATTTATCCGTATTTTGCTACAGCTATTGTTAAAGGAAAATGGAATTTTACCGATTATGAAGATACATTACGCCCCATTTTAGAGCAAAGCAATGTAGACTATCTAAATAGAGGAACTTGCTAATGCTACGATTGGTAATGTTTGACCTCGATGGTGTTTTAGTGGATGCTTGTGAATGGCATCGTGTAGCCCTAAACGAAGCTCTCAAAGAAGTGTGTGGTTACGAGATCTCACTTCAAGACCATTATAATACATATAATGGAATTCCGACCCGAGTTAAACTAAACAAGCTATCGGAACAAGGAGTGATCGATCAAGCTGATCATGAAAAGATTTATAGTCTTAAGCAGGCAAAAACTATCGATATCATAAACAATAGCGCGCACAAGGGATTGGAAAAGATCCGCTTGATGGAATGGCTTAAGGATAACTCTATTAGCATCGCGTGTGTTACAAATAGTATTAAAGAAACTGCTTACTTAATGTTGGAAAAAACAGGCATCACTCCCTATTTTGATAATATTATCACCAATCAGGATGTCGCTTCCCCTAAGCCAAGCCCAGAGGGATACAACAAAACTTTGCACCATTTTAATGTGATACCAGAGCATGCTATAATTGTAGAAGATTCCCCTAAAGGGCTAGCTGCAGCTAATGCAACTGGATGTAAAGTTTTACAAGTTAAAGATGCTACAGAGGTCACCATCAGCACATTAAAGGAGTTTATCGATGAAAATTTTGATTCCCATGGCAGGTGAGGGAAGTCGTTTTGTAAAGGAAGGATACACCTTTCCCAAGCCTCTAATTGATGTTCGTGGCAAGCCCATGATTCAAACAGTGGTAGAAAATTTAGACTTTGATTGTGAATACGTTTTTCTGGTAAGAAAGAAGCACATTGAACAATATTCCGGTATATTAGACACACTTGATCGTATTACTAATGGTCGATTTAATTATGTAGAAGTTGATGGGCTGACTGAAGGCGCGGCATGCACGGCACTTTTAGCTGAAAAATATATTGATAACGATGAGGGATTGCTGATTGCCAATTCCGATCAATTTATCGAATATGAGCCCGAGAACTTTCTCACTCTAAAAAGTCTTACTTCGGTAGACGCGATGGTGTTTACTTTTAATGCCGTTCATCCTAAGTGGTCGTTTGTTAAAACTAACTCAAGAGGGTTTATCACAGAAGTAGCAGAAAAAAGACCTATTTCTAATATTGCAACATGCGGCATCTATTGGTATAGACACGGTTCTGATTTTGTTAGATATGCCAAACAGATGATCGAGAAGGATATCCGAGTTAACAATGAATTTTACATTGCGCCGGTGTATAATGAGCTGATTGGAGATGGAAAATCGTTAATTCCGTTTTATGTTTCCGAAATGTGGGGATTGGGAACTCCAGAAGATCTAAGATATTATTTAGAGAATAAAAAGTGATGCAAGATAAAAATGAATCTCACAAATATAAAGCCTTTGTGGGGGGAATGCCGCAAGCAGGTAGCACGTTGTGTTTCAACTTATTGCGTCTATTAGTTGAATCCGCCGGCTATGGCGTAGCAATTCACCAGCAAGATATTGCTCAAACTAAGATCCTTCCTGGAACCAACAAAGAAGCCAATAGATTTTATAATCTTCAGAAACAGCATGACTTACCGTCAGATGCGAAGCTTCATAAGGTTTCTAAAAAAAAACTAGAGAAGTATTATATTATTTTTAACGTAAAGAGAGACTTAAGAGATACTGTCGCATCAGGCTTTAGAAAACTAGAAAATAAAGATGAGTTTGATCTTATACAAATGTGTAAGAGAAATATTCAATGGCATTCTGACTGGAATGAGCTTTGCGATTATGAGTGGGTTTATGAAGCATATAAGCAAGATCCGCTAAAGATCGTTAACGAAATGCAGGATGCATTTGGCTTTGAATTACCTGAAGTGAGATTATTAAAAGTCATACACGGAGCGGAGGGCTTAAAGAATCTTTTAAACAAAAATGACGCGCAGGATCAGGTTCTTTGGGATGTTGCTCGAATGCGCAGCGATCAGATTACAAATAACGGCAAAATTGGCGGCTATAAAGATACTTTAACCTCCGAACAAATAGAACTTATTGAAAGCCGATATGGCGATTGGCTAAAAGAGAATGGATATATAAAATGATTTTAATTTCACATAGAGGAAATACTCACGGACCCAATCCAAAAACAGAAAATTATCCTGTTCACATTATTAATGTATTAAATCAGGGATATGATGTAGAGATCGATGTCTGGAAAGTTGGAGAAGAATGGTATTTGGGGCACGATGAGCCTCGGTATTTGATAGATGTAAAGTTTCTTCAAAACCCGCATTTGTGGTGTCATGCTAAGAATTTACAAGCACTTGAAAGTATGCTAGAATATGGTATTAATTGCTTTTGGCATCAAGGAGACGATTTTACTATTACTAGCAAAGGAGACATATGGACATATCCTCGCAAGGAAAGTTGTAAAAAGACCGTGATGGTGTGCAAAGAAAAGGAACTAGCGTTAAAAATGCTCAAGAAAGATATTAAAGCAATCTGTAGCGATTTTGTGGAAGCACTTAAATGAAAAAGAACGACGATATCCCACAAGAAATAAAAATTCAAGTCGGAGGAATGGCACGTTCAGGAAGCACTTTGTTGTATAATATAATGAAGTTATTATTAAAAGAAGAAATGGCACTTGGGAACACAGAATGGATTTTAGCCAAAGAGCATAAACGCCTCCCAGATCAAGATTTTTATATTGTAACAGTGAGAGATCTGCGAGATACCACAGCAAGTTATTTCCTTAAAAGAAAACCGCCGCGCGCCCCAAGACCTCGACGCACTTCGGCTTGGAGTGAATCAATAGAAGCATTAAAAAAGAACATGAGATGGGTAAATGAATTCTTTCATTTAAATGGAGTTGATTTTGATGCTAATAATATACATCTTTGGAAATATGAAGAATATAAAAAAGACCCCCTCAAAGAAATTCAAAAGATTGCAGATTTTATAGGATTGCAACATGTAGCCTCCTCAACAATAGAAGAGCTAATTAAAATAGCCGAGAATCTCATTAATGCTTCTCCCTATTGTTCCGATCCAGAAAAGCTCTCGCCAGAAGAACAATTGTTTCTTAAGGAGACGAGGCTCTCAAAGGATCACATTACAGCTAACAAGGGGAGAACAGGCAGTTTTCATGAGTTTTTAAACGGCGAACAAATCAAAGAGATAAAAGATATCTCACGAGAATTTTTAATAGAGCATGGATATATGGAAGGCGAAAATTAAATGAAATTAGTAGTAATAACAGGCTGCTTAGGGCTTATTGGTTCACATCTGACGCGCCAGTGTTTAGAATTGGGGTGGAAAGTTTATGGTATTGATGCATGCACATATGCTGCAAACACTAATTTATTGGTAGAATTCGGATATTATGGAGAAAATTTTAAATTTGTTAGAGAAGACATCGCTAATCTGAAGTATATGCCCGATTGTGATTATGTTATTAACGTCGCCGCAGAGTCACATGTGGGAAATAGCATCGTCGATAGCGGTGATTTTATGCAATCAAATATTGTAGGAGTTAAAAATCTCTTAGATCTCATCCGCAATAAGCAAGGAAATGTGAGCGATCGCCCTGTTTTCTTTCATTTTAGCACTGATGAGGTATACGGAGACATTACCGAGGGCGAACATATCGAAACAGACATCCTCAAGCCTAGTAATCCATACTCTGCATCAAAAGCCGCAGCCGATATGCTGATTTTGGCGTGGGCAAGAACTTATGGAATTAATTATTTAATTTTACGCCCAACTAATAATTACGGAATAGGGCAATATCCAGAAAAGCTTATCCCAGTCACAGTTAAACTTTTAATGAGAAATAAGAAAATTAAACTTCACAATAAAGGTGAGCCAATTAGAAACTGGTTACACTCAGATGATACCGCTGGCGCTGTTATTGCCCTGATTGATGCGGGTGTAAGAAATGAAATTTACAATGTAGCAGGCGGCTTTGAACAGACAAATATTGAAACTGTTTCTAAAGTTTTAGAATGCTATTTTGGAGAAAAAAGAGAGTGGAATGGGTATCTTGATCTTTCCTATGTTAGAGAAGGTCAAGATATTCGTTATGCTTTAAATGATGATAAGTTGCGGAACCTTGGATGGGTGCCGCAAAAGAAATTCGATGAAGAAATCGGATCTATAGTTGATTATTATAAACAGAATTTTAAATGGTAAGGAGAAAAAATGCAACTATCTAATCAGGCGCTCGGCGCCATCATGCTGGCTCTTCAAGAGTCGTTATTAAATCAGCTGGATATCGTTCCTATCTTGAAGGGATTTAAACTAGAGGAGGGTGACGAAGGTCTTACAGTCACTAATCCTCCTACGGTTAGATTTACAGATAATAGTGAGGTCACAAACGATGATTTAGAAGCCATGGCTAATCCTAAAAATGCCTAGATATAGGTATATGTGCACCGAGTGCACTAAAACATTCACCGTGTTCCATGGAATCAACGAGGTGCTTGTAAGGTGTCAAGAGTGCGATGCTACACAAGGTATGCAAAAGCTTTTATCTACGCCTATAATGATAAAAGATGATATCGTAATTAAAGAAAATAAAGTAGGCGAACTTACAAAAGAATATATCGAAGCAAATCGAGAAGTCTTAAGACAACAAAAAGAAGAAGCTAGAAAAGGAACCCATGAGCCGTCTTGAAATTATATTATCGGCAATTTTAGTGCTTTCTGTGGTGCTCAATGTGGGAGTATTTGTGTACGCGCGCGCCGCGATTGTGCGCCTTCTAAGCGTAGCAGAAGAGTTAGGAGACCTTTCACAGATGACGAATTCATTCGCAGCACATCTGCAGACAGTTTATGAATTAGATACATTTTACGGAGATGAAACACTAAATGGTCTGTTACAACATGCTATTTCTTTTAATGAGCAGCTTGATACATTCGAATACATCTATTCATTAACTGAAGAGGAAAGTTTTACAGATGACAGAACCATTGAAGAAGAAGACGCGCCGGAAGCGTAAAAAAAATCATTATTTTACAAAAGATCATGAGAACGCTATAATTCAATATAGCAACACCGAGTGCATTAGAGAAAGAACAGAACTATACGTAAAATGGATCCAGCCAGCATTTAATGAAATGGTTGATAAGATTGTGTTTACTTATAAATTTACTAACTTGCCTAATTGTGATTCATTGCGAGATGAATGTAAGATTTGGTTGATGACTATATTGGATAAATATGATCCAAGCAAGGGCTCAAAGGCATTTTCCTATTTTTCGGTTATAACAAAGAATTGGTTTATTCACAAGGTTAAGCGCCAACAAAAACGAAACAGGCGCGAGATTGATTACGAGAACATATCCAAATCTTATGAAGAAGAGTTCTTATCTACCAACGACTCTTATATAACTCAACGCGAAGAAGATGAATTTTGGAGTTCCTTTTACGTAGAACTACAATCGTGGGATGTTGATAGCATGAAAGAGAACGATCTAAAGGTCTATAAAGCTATCAATATTCTTTTTGAATCAAAAGAGGATATCGATATTTTTAATAAAAAAGCTATTTATTTATACCTTCGAGAGATTACGGGCCTGAATACAAAGCAGATTGTAAATTCGTTGAAGAAATTTCGTAAGAAATATGGCGTATTTAAACAAGATTGGGAAAACGGAGAGCTATGAGCAAGAAAGATTTAGAATCTCTAATCGATGAAGCGCTGGAGAATATCCGCAACGATCGAAAATCCGCGAGAGAATTTCTAAATGAGATTGCCAACCAGATTGCCAATGATGCAGAACAAAATAAATACCTTAGCCCCGTCGCCGCAAAACATATAGAAACTCTCCAACGCTCAAATGAACAGTTAGTTAAACTTATCGGACTTCGACAAAAGGGGCAATCTAAAACAGCCAGCCTGTCAGAAGAAGATAAAGACACTCTATTTGATATGATTCAAGGAGAGGTCTGAGATGAATGTAAAAGACTTTCTTTATGAAGAATTGTTTAGCACTCCTGATTCTGCAATGGATTTGCTTGCTCGACGGCTATCGACCACAGTAGAGTTTGATGCTTTCGGGGGTAAGGAAGTGTTTACTGCTGTGGTTTTAACAAAGCCTATTGTATTTGCATATGCAGATTTAGAGTTGGCAGCCCCTGGAGGTATCCAGGTACTCGGCGGCATCAGTAAATTTGCCTTCAAGGCTCGCATTATTGATGATCCCTCGCCTCATTATTATCTTCCTGATCCTTGCGATCCTGTTCTTAAAAAAGACCCCGAAGCTCAATTAAAAAGAACGATATTACACACAACCTTTATTTCCAAAGATGATTATACTGATAGTGGAACGTTCCTTCCGCGAGTAGGAGATTTCGTTAGTGTGCGCCTGCGAAAAAATGTATTTTCTTATGAACTTTCTTTTGGAGAGTTCTTGGCAGTTGCAGACAGAGCATCAGAAGAGAGTCTTCTTAGCGATCAACATTGTACCAGTATTCAACAAGACTTTTTATCAGATTATCAGCCTAGAGAATTGGTAAAATTATATCGCTCATCAGGCGCCAAATATGTCCCTTCTGCAGATGGAAGCCCGAGCCCCACAAGAGGTTTGGGCGCGGTTTCGGCTTTATCTCCGACCGAGAAAGCTGCTATTTGCACCAAAGTAATGGCGGAAGGGTTTGCAAAAGAGCCAACGGCGAAGCCGCACGGAATTCCTCAATTAAATCGATTTAGCAAAAGCTACGCTTTATGGAGATATTCTCAACCTACAGCAGCTAATATGAAATGGCTTTATGATAATCACAAAGTGACTACATTTATAAGATTAAGTGGTCCGGGCGATGTGACCACATGTGGGCCCGGAAAGACAGCTGGAAAAATTGAATGTGGTTCGGATTTATATTGGGATTATGACTTAGGGCTGCCCATGACATTAGATCTTCAAATGGCAGTAGCAAAATGTTTTGGCGGCAGCGCTTTTCATATATCCGGTCATTCCGGATTTAAATGTTATAAGGGATATACAATATCTAGAGATAAGGTAGTCGAAGCATTTAAAAAAGGTTTTGTCTTGGTTCATTGCGCTCATGGTGCTGATAGAACAGGGATGGCTGTTGGATCATGGCTCATGAGCGAACTGCATCAGAAGACTGGCGAGGGCCTTCCTCCATGTCCAGCCGGCGCCCGCCATCCCTGGAAATCTGGCGGATCTTCCCTGAAAAGAGACTCCAGTGGCAAGTCGGTCATATCTTCGCCCGAAATAATTAAATATATGTGTTCATACAATAATTGGTGGAGAACCTCGACTAAGGGAAATGCATCCAACCCGGGCTTGGATAAATACGGAAATTGGAACCTGGGATATGCTAAGTATATGGATACCTTTGTCCCTATCAACCATTTGTGCCAGAATATTCATCCTGATTGGACTCTTTGCAAAGACTCCGCGTCAAATGGTTGGGAGAAGAATATGGGCCCAGGCACTGAATACAAATGTAAGAGTCTTAAAAAGGTTTAGTGACGAATGAGCGACAATAAAGTTAAAGATTTTATATACGAAGAAATGTTTTCAACTGCTACCGAAGCATTTGATTTATTTAATAAATCTATTAACACTGCATACGATTATGATGCGTTTGGGGACCAAAAGATTTTTTCCGCCATAGTTCTTACGAAGCCGATAGTTTTATCTTTTGCTGATTTAACCGCTACTTCGAAGTCGGGCATCAAGGTAGCACAGTCAGTTTCTAAATTTGCTTTTAAAGCTCGTATAACTGATTCTCCTTCGCCACATTGGTATTTGCCTAATCCTTGTAAAGCTTCGATGGCGAAAGACCCTGATAAACAATTAAGACGTATTTTATTACATACCACATTTATTTCACAAAATGATTATAAGATGGGTGTCACTGACATGCCAAAAATTGGCGACAGAGTATTTGTGCAGCTTACTAAAAATGTATTTTCCTATAATATTCAATTTGGAGAATTTTTATCCATCGATCAATCAGCGCCCCCAGATAAAACTAAGGCAGCCATTGATGAGTGTTCGACGCTTGATACTTTTAAGCTTGGAGCGGCTACAACTATAGCCCGAGCAGCTACATCCCTGAGATTCACTGCAAAGCCCCCTTCTGGAAAGGTACCGACATCGAAGCCCATCGATGCCAAATACCTAACGAAGCATGGAATGGCCCCCGAAGGCGCCTCACTGAAAAAAGAAAAAACCGCTATAATATTTGGAGACAGTCAAGCGAATGGCTCGTTCGGGAAATGGATGTGGGCTAAGCTTCAGGGATATGGAGGAACAGTAACACGGCTCGGCAAGCACTCTACACAACCTCGGGACTGGCGCCGCTGCGTGGGCGATGGCAGCTGCACCCCCAGTAGTGTTGCTGACGTTGCCAAAGTAAAAAAGCTGTGGGAACTAATAGATGCAGGGACAGATTTGATAGTCATATCTTTAGCAGGAAACGGAATATCTTATTTATCGGAATTTGTATCCGAGTTGCAGACAGCTTTGAAAACGAATCCCGCGATGGTTATTTGGCAAGGTGCTCCTCCTCCAATGCATCAAAAAGAAGACGGAATAGGGACTACATATTATGGAGACCGCACTAAATACGAGAAATTTTATTCGTTACGTAATGCATATTCAAACAAAGTAAAGGAGGAAATAAAGGATACAGGATGGAATTTCATTGATCCATATGAGCATTTGTTATTAAGCGATGGAGTAACGGCAGGATATCGTTGTGGGGATCCCGCGCAGCCGAAGATCACCAAATGCGATGGTGTTCACCTGCCAGATCTGGCAGCCACGCGCTTGATAAGCGCGGCTTACCCTTCTTTGTTGAAAGGAGATATTTTCGTGGAACATACCATAGTGAGCACACCATAGATGGGTAATGTAAAAGATTTTTTATATCAGGAATTATTTGCGACTACTTCTGAAGCGATGGAATTATTTTCGCGATCGCTAGGCAAAGCGGCAAAGTTTGATGCGTTTGGGGGCAGAACGATATTTACTGCGGTTGTGCTTACAAAGCCGGTTGTTTTGGAGTATGCCGATTTGACAAAACCTCCAGCTGGAGGTATCCAGGTAGCAGGCGCCATCGGTAAATTTGCCTTCAAGGCAAGGATTATCGGGGATCCCTCTCCTCATGGATATCTGCCAGACCCGTGTCTCCCAGCGCTAGCATCCAAGCCTCAAAAACAATTGAACAGAATTATGCTACATACAACTTTTATTTCCGCTGATAATTACGGTGATTTAAATTCGTCCATGCCCGGCGTGGGAGATCTCGTTAGTGTAGAATTAAAAAAGAATGTTTTTTCATATGATATGTCATACGGAACATTTTTAGGAGTCGAAAATAGTTCAACTTCGGGTACCACCAGCGACAGCGAATTAGCTTGCGCATCTATAGATCATAGTTTTGGTGCCCGCGGCGCCATGCTATCAGTTTTGGGTAGTGATGTCTTCGCGGCTACGGGAACCACAAAAAGTGGAGCCTTAAGCTTTACTACTCCGGAATTAAAAATCATGTATCCACATGCTATGCAAATATTAAAATTTATCGCCGGAAAGGAATCGGGCAAGTACGGCTTCAATGCTGTAAATAACGGCACAAAGCCTCGATCAAAAGTTAAACGGTCAGGCACTAGTATGGCTGCTGGCCTTAAGCCGTTCGTTGAAATGACAGTTAAAGAAGTTCGAAGTTATATGTCGACACATAAGTGCCCAGATTGCGGCCCCAAGAATCTCCCGGGAGGGCCGGAGGGTAAATGGAAAGGAGATAAATTATTTGCTACTGGATATTATCAGGTGATCCCACAGACTTCAAAGTATTATGTAAAGTATTTGGGCGAATCCGCATATTTAACTGAAGAAAATCAACATATTGTAGGCATGGCATTGGCACTTATCAAAAGACCAGCTTTGGGTAAATATTTGCTCGGAGCTAGCGATAATGAAGTTTTAGCGTTAGATCAAGCCGCGGCGGAATGGGCATCTCTTCCTATTTATACCCCAGGTGGGAAATCGGGCGCATGCTTAAAAGGTCAAAGCTATTATTGCGATGATGGAACGAACGCAGCACATCACCACTTAGGAGATGTTTTGGTAGCCCTCAGAGCAACTAAGGCCGCGATGGCAGCCTCTACGGAAGTTCAAAATGTGCTAAAGGCAAATAAAGCGTTCCAAGCGCTTAAATAATTAAATAATTGTTCTAATTATAAAAGAAAAGAAGGTTATTATGACACAAAAATATTGGGATGAAAAGCTATTTAAAGAGCTTCAAGATATAGAGAAACTAGAACAGCGCATTGCCACCAATAAGCCTGTTAATGCGTTTCCTGATGATAGCTTGATATATCAAAATGATGGACCCGTACCGAAGATTTCATTTAGACCTGCCTCTGGTCAAAAGGTTATTAACAAGAGAGACGCAGCAATTGTTTTCGGAAAAGACCGCCCGGGCAAACTTGAATCTGGTTATGGCGGAAAAGGCGCCCCAAGAGCAGATGCAATTGATATTGTAGTCGGCAGAATGGCAGCAGCTAATGAAGGTATGGGGCCCCAACAAGGCTCTATTGTTGACCCTCATTTTGGTGCTGATGCTGCGCGCATTTATATTAGCCAACTTACTGATATAGATAGTAATTTTGCTTTAGTGGATAAAGAAGCTGATAAATCATTTGCACGCTCAGCAATAGGAATTAAGGCAGATGCTGTAAGAATTATAGGCAGAGAAGGAGTAAAAATAGTGACCGGTCAAGGAGAATGGGAAGGATGGGGCGAAACTAACTCTCGCGGCGGAAAGATTATTCAGCCAGCGCCTCCAATTAAATTTATAGCTGGAAATAGAATTGGAGAACAGACCCTTCCTGGTGGTATTTTTCTTAAGAATGAAAAAGTAAGAATATTACAGCCCATTCCAAAGGGAGATAATCTTGTTTTAGCGCTTAAAGAGCTTCACATGCTTCTTGAGAAAGTAATGTCAGCTGTATTTAACATAGCGTGTATTCAGACAGCATTTAATGGAACTTTAACGGGGGAGCCTTTGTTGGTGAGCACAAAAGTAACAGGACCCGTAGCAGCACAACAAATACTTACATCTGTAACGAATAACGTCTATCAAACACGTATTAATAGTAATTTATGGGAAAATAATTATCTTGAGCCCCATGGCTATCGCTACATTAATAGCGAAAATGTAAGTTGCACGTAGGAAAAACAAGATGGCAGATTCTAAATTTTTAAAATGGCAAGATAAAGATGGCGACGGATTAAGTGATGTCTGTAATGATATTATAGATGTGCCAGCCGCTCATAATTGCCCTCCTTGTGTTCCAAACCCATATGCCTTGGCGCCAGACTGGCGAACATTCTCTTCCACTAGCGCATATTTTAATGAAAAAACATGCCAATATGAAGTTGTAGTGGCAACTACACACAACTCACTGCTTGATTCTGTAATACTCGACATTTATGATGAGTATAAGACAGCTGCAGTAGAAGAAATATTAATAGAATTTAATAAAGCCGAAACTGATGAAAACAAGATTGCATTGAGCAATACTACGGGCGCCCAATCGCATTATTTAGATGTCCCTACGGGATCCAGAGTTCTTCTTTTGTATTCCACAACATATGAGAGTTTGGCAGATCTTGCAGATGCTGAGCCTGACGATGATAATGACGAAGATGAAGATGAGGATGAAGATAGCAACGCTATTGTTCATACTTCGACATATACAGCTGAAACTTTAAACACCGAAGCGATTAAGGTGCGTCGAGGGCTGTGGCTTTATTCAAAATACTTGAATGTATATCGTGCCGTGGATGGAGGCAATCTATTTTTTGAAGAATCTAGATTATTGTTCAATTTGGAACAATATGGGGATTCGGGAATACTCAATGGCTCTGTGATAGCCACAGCTTTAACAGATTTGGACGAATGGCTTAATGGGAAAGGCTACAATATGGTGGGAATAGGTAGAGGGAGCCTCTTTAAAGATAAAGTTACAAACATTGAATTTAATTTTAACGATTCGTATAAACTTAAGAGATTACGTATTTGGACTTCAGGTTGTGGTGATGTTGCTATTGTTTTTGGGGTTAAAAAATTAAAATCGTTGAACAAAAAAGATCCCTTTAAAGATCCGACCGCCATGGCATACCTTTCTCAATTAAGCGAGATGACGAATGACTTAAGCGCACGTGAGCCTGGCCCATGGATAGATTTTCTAACACAGTATACCTATCCCAAAATCTTTGAGACTTTCGACTTTCCGGTTAACCGCGATGATGCAGAGGAGACAGTTGAAAGTTGTGTAGGAGACGCTCTTCAATCAGAATTAAAACAACTTGGTCAAGATATTTTAGATCCAGCTTTTAGTCTTGGAGATGCAATTGCTTATGCTTTTCGCAAAGAAACATGCAAGAAAGATGTAGGAGATGTTCAAAAAGAAGATATTCGTCTCGCTCTTCGTTATGCGCCGAATGTAGACCCATCGTTGAATAAGAATATTTTTGTAATGGCTCGCGAACAGGCATTTATGGAACTTCAACAGCAAGATCAGACATTCAAATCGGTTTGTGCTAGTCTTCTGGGTGGCGATACATCACCCAAAGGATTTTCTAAGGCGATGAGCAGCGACTTATTGCAAGGCTTGTGGGAAGATGGATTTTCTAAACTAAAAATATGTGGCTTCGAAGGAATTTTAATGGAAGTTGTGGGGTGTCTTGCTGGCGCCCTAAGTCTCGATGAGGCGCTAGGAAAAATAATTTCCAGTGCTCTCAGGGCGTTGAGTTTAGAGAACTTCGGCGATCTTTTTGCTGCCATACCGCTTGAAAAGCAACAAGAAATTGAGGACCAGGTCCGTGTCATGCTCGCCACCGGTGAGGTTTTCGGAAAGAGTACAACCGTTCAAAAACTTTCAACTGCTGCCGACAATGCATCGAATCGCCATTATCGACCATTTGAAACACCGGAGTTGTTAGCCCAAGAGAAGGCAGATAGCAAACCCGTAAGTACTGAACGCACGCTGGCAAAATCTTACGATAAGGCTACAGACAACAATTATGATAATGCCCCTACGATTATGGGAATGTATGTGGAAGCAATTGTGGAGACCTACACTGCGGGTGATAATGATTTGGGTCTTCTTTCGTTGGTAGACCTGTTAAATAAATACCCGGGCGCCCAACTGATTGCTAATATTATTGCCGCATTGGAATGCCCGGGGCCCCCTAAAATAAATCCTACTGTTCCCGAATGGTTTAAGGATTTTAGCTTACCCACATGTAGAAACGGTTGGAAGCTCGGGGCCCCAAAGCTTGAAAATCCATTCGCATGGATTCCAGACATTAAAGACTTTACAAAAATTTTGTTTCAACTATTGAAGCAAGCTATCTTGCAAGCAATTGGATTGGCACTAGTAAAATTATTATCTAAAATTTGTAATCTCCTGGGGAATGCCATGTGCAAGGCTCTTGAGACTGTTGGTTCATTGGCTGCATCATTGCCCGATGTTGCTACAGGTCAGACTACATTTAAAGATATTGTTGTTGATGCCATTTGCGGAGATAACGCAACGACTGAACAGACTGATAAGGCAATAGAAGAATTGTTTGAAAGTTTAGGAATCGGAGCCCAAGCACTATCAGATAAGGAAGCAGTTCAACAATTTGTGTCAGAGATCTCTAGCGCAGTAACTCGAAGTGAGCTTTCCGATGCTTTTTTAGGGAACGCTAGCGCCCAAACACTAACTATTATTGACAATATAGCTGAACAAGGTTATCCTCAATTTCGGCCCGGTTTCCCAAATAGAGATTCAATAGGCAACTTTTTCAAAAATGTAGGAAATCTTTTCCCAGCTGATTTTAAAGATCAGCTGAAAAATTTGCCAGAAGATCCTCCTGGTCAAGCTGGAGAGCCGGCAAACCCACTGCTGTGTTCCACCCCAGAAGATTTAGAAAACTTTTGTAATACTAGAGCTGCTCTCTTGGAAGGGAGAGTATCAGAAAAAGGAGCATCAGGTATGTGCCGCGCAATGCGAGACAAGCTAGCTGATGATTTAGAAGATATCGGTGATATTTTGCAAGGCGGTATTCCTAAATATATCGAACGCAACATACCCCCTATTGTTTCTGATCCGGGTTGCGACAATGGAATGATACCGTTTGAGTCAGAAGAGGCATTGGCATCTTCTGGTGAGATCACTAAGGGAATCTTCAAGCAGCTTAAAAATGCATTTTCTAAAGATATGCTCAACAATGGCCCCGGAATGGCAAACTGGGGAATGATGAATATGATCATGTCAGATACCATGGGAAATCCTTTAACAGCGCACCATCGCAAGACCACGTGGTCAAAAAGAAACGTTAATTTTTATAGTGATGCAGAAGAAGATGCAACGCGTCAGGCTCCCACTGTGTTGCAAGAGGGAGCTTATCCGGTTAAAATCGCTGAATGGCTGCAATTTCAATATCAAGGCTCTGCCGAGGATGATGGTTATGCTGAGACAGCAACATCATTATCTGCTTCTCTTAATTTCGTTTCCAATAATGACTATAGGAGCCCCCGAAAAACTTATCAGTCTTTTAGCAAGCTTGGGATTAAGGAAGGATGGGGTGGCGTATACAATGTCAATGCTATGAGTTTCCCGGACCAAGGATATAATGTTGTGAGTTCGATTGATTTGGATAGATTATCGGTCAGTTTTCTAGAGCTAGGTAGAAAAGCCACCCCGGATATGACGTTGCAATTTAAGGATAATGCAAAAGGTTTAAGATCCGGCCCCGGAGAAACACGAGGAGGCTCAGAATACTCGTATGGTTTTGATATAGAGATGTATACATCAGATTTGGTTTCACAACAAGCGATGCTTACGGGCTCTACAACGGGGTTTACTAATAGATTTGATGATAATATGCGAATTAAAATTATGGAATTACAAAATTTTTCGTCAAAGTATATAGATCCTAAAGCTGCAGATGTCGAAGAAGAAATGAGCGCGGCATCTACCACCGAGAGGGAAGGTTCTGTCTTATCTGTTCTTAAATATGAATTTCTGTCATTTGATAACACCTTAGATCCCTTTAAAACCATATTAGATCGATTTCCTGCCTTTGCCAACTGTTTCATCATGGAGCAAGAATATATGCCTCAAGTAGTGCTCCTGACAGAAATGGCATCCCAGTATGCAATAGGGGCCCCAGAACTCAGCAACGATGATACAAAGGCGTTTTATGATGCGTTTGCGACTCATATAAGTCAGACGTTTAGAGCTGATATCGGTAATAATACTCCCGCCTTTGACTATGGCGCCAAGTACGATGATTTATCCCGAGCAGATACAGAATATGTATTGTCATCTGGTTATCGCGACTCGGGCATCAATTACGCTGAGGCTGAAATTGAAGATCCCGAAACGGGTGAATACAGACCTATTACTAGTAACGATATGATTTTGGGAGTTAGCCGCATGCAATATGAGATTGAGGCAGGCACATATACAGGTGTTGACTCTGAAAATCGTATATTTTATTTAGATCCTACGCAATTTGGAGGAACTTATATGAATCCATCCATTTATATAAAACCACAGAAAACTGAAGGATGGATGTCAATTATAGACGTGATGTTTCCTCAACTAGGGCCATGCAAGCCCCAGCGCACTGATTTAATTGATTTTCAAGAAATTCAAGACATGGTGGATGAGATTTATACTACATTGGCTCCCGATCCCCGGATGAAAATTGAAGATACAGAATGCTTGGTTCAGAAGCCGTATAATCGATTATTAGAGCGCCGCTCCGCTGCAACTATTGAGGGGCTCATTATCGCAGCATGTAGGATATTTGCTTCTACTCATTTTCTGAAAACTCTGGCAACTTTCACAACATTTAAGCCAGATTTTAAAAATGTTTACAGCTCTGTGTATGCTCAATATATTGTAGAAAATATGGAAGCAGCATTTAAAGATGCTGCACCAGATCGTTTTGAACAATTCTCAGCATTTAAAGATGAAGAATTTTGGTATGCTTTTTTAGAACAGTCGGTGCAGATGTATGCTAGGAAATGTGACACTGGAGAAATAGATCCACCAACTTCAGCACAGCGCGCCCTTTCATATTTAAATGACATGCAAGAAATCTATCTCTACCCAAGTAAACAAGATTTGCTTAACGACAAAGAAGCTAATCGCGTAAGACTTGTTAAGACTTTGAAGAATTATCGAGCTGATAAAAATCTTGAAGCAGTTTATGCAACAGAAGAGCAAGCAAAACTTATTTTAAAGGAAATAGTGAGCAAAGAGATAGAAGTGATGGCCGAAAAATTCTTGATTAATTTAAAAACTGCCGGTATTGAGCCCACAGTATCAGATATCGATTATTATACAATGCGTTATTTTACACAAGGAAGCACTCTTGATCTGGATAAAGAAATCGTTGAAGAAACAGAAGAGATGCCAACAGAGCCAGCCCCAGAAGGCGAAGCATATTATACCGTGGGATCTGAATTTAGTGTATTTCTAAAACTAGGAGAACATGAACTATACGAGGAAGGTGATGTGTATACTGGATATTACCATGTTCATGAAAATGATGACGGATCTATCGCCTATATGTCAGGGCCCACTCACACAGGCGTTCCTCATGATCTTTTAAAGCCAATGGCAAACAAGGTCATTGTACCAATAGGAGATGTGGCAGACTACGGTTTTGAGCCAATTGTCGCGACCGAAGTAGGAGCAGTTGCACGTGCCGCTATAGATGCTGCACAGATAATAATTGATTTAGCACAAGAAGCAGTAGACGCAAGCCCTCTTGACGATACTTTACAACTAGCTCTCGACGCGGCAATTTCTGCGTATGAGACTGTTCTTGGCACTTTCGGGTTAGACTCTGAAACTGTGGCGGCTTCTGGTCAACCATTTCTTATAGAAAAATATATCAGCATTAATGGTGAGAAATATTCCCCCTCCGAAGCTCAAAATATAATTTTAGCCAACAATCCTGGGCTCAATCTATCTGAAGTATATCCTGGGAATATGGAACAGGTTATCGCAACATCTGGTCAGATTACAGGTGTCATAGGAGATCTTGGAGTCATGTATGGGCTACAATTATCGATTATCATTAATGGTGAAAAATATCAACTTACACAGGTAGAAATGTCGGCTTTGGATCTTCCTATCGCCCAATTCCCTCCATTAGATAAGAATACGAAATTATTATATTGTTTAGTTAAAATGCTGAAAGCGTCTAAAGGCTTTCAACTCATTACAAAATATATTTTTCCGATGAAAAATATTCTTTCTGTTCTTGCTATTTATAATGATATGGCATTCTTGCCTTCGATCGGAGAATGGACCGTGAAATTTGGTGATACATATAGCAAAACTCTTTCCGAAAAGCCAGGAATATCTGTTGTCGCCACCGAGGGTGACGAAGAAGGGGAATATGATATAGAATTAGAGGAAAAAGTAGGATGGTCAGCTATCGGAGAGCGCACCACAGGATGGACGCCGTTCGTGACCACCTGGGATGAGTGGGATCAAGATTTGCTAAACAAATCTCGATGGCGGCTGAAAAGATTGTTTAGATCTCAATATAATTCCCGAGACTTTAAGCCGGGTCAATTTCCAGATTTGGGTATAAATGGCCCCGGTCAAATTTTTATGAGAAAGATGAGAGCAAAAATGATTCCCGACCCGGGCGGCCAACTGCTTCCATGGTGGAAGAAAAGAAAGCTTAAATCTAATCCGTTTAATTCAGATGGGCATTTGTGTGAAAAAGACGATGATTAGATATATTTATAGTGAGGCAATACAATGAGTTCGTTATCGGTAGCGCTCCCGCTGTCATTGGATGCTTCTGATGGCTTTGTGATGATTAAAAATCTTAAGGCATTAATGAGGCAGAATCTAAAAATGCTCCTCCTTACTATTCCAGGAGAGCGAATAATGGAGCCCGATTTTGGTGTGGGAATTAAAACATATTTGTTTGCAAATTTTCATGAAGGCGTTCAGGGTGCTATAGAGACTGCCATCCGCAATCAGTGTGGGCTTTACATGCCTTTAATTTCCATTGTAGATATACAGTTTTATATAATAGATCCCGATACACATTCCGCCGCCTTTAGAATTCTGTATAGTATTCCCAACCTTGGGGTTAAGGATTTATTAGAATTTACTATTTAAAAAAGAGGATTTTTTATGTCTAGTGATCAAAAAAAGATATTACCTATAGATTATACGAGTAGAGATTTTGCATCGATTCGAGATGATTTGATGGGAATCGCTGAAAGATTCTATCCGAACACTTTTCAAGATTTTAGTGAAGCTTCTTTTGGCTCTTTGATGCTTGATGCTGTTGCATATATTGGAGATCAGCTGTCTTTTTATATGGATTATAATGTCAATGAAGCGTTTCTAGATACTGCATATCAATATGGTAATGTTGTTAGGCATGGTAGAATTTTGGGATATAAAGACTCCGGCCGACCATCTACGTATGGAGAAGTGGCATTCTTTGTTTTAGTTCCCGCATCTCAAGTTGGTTTGGGCCCCGATCCAAGCTATACTCCCATTCTCAAAAGAGGAACTCAAGTTAGCTCTGTTGATGGCTTGGGGTTCGTGCTTACTGCTAATGTAGATTTTGCCAACTCGACTAACTCAGTAGTAGTCGCCCGCGTCGATGATGCTACAGGCGCCCCCACGTTTTATGCCATTAAAGCATATGGTAATGTGGTATCGGGTCATTTTGCCATAGAGCAGGCAACTCTCGGCCAATTTGAAAGATTTAAGACAGTTTCGATAACAGATCCCAATCTTGTAGAAATTATTTCAGTAATAGATACGCAAGGAAATGAATATTTTGAAGTTGATTATTTGGCACAAGATATTGTTTATAAGGAAATGTCAAATAAGAATTTTAAAAGCGATAATGTACCTTCAATTCTAAAGCCGTATCTGGTTTCTAGAAAATTTGTAGTAGAAAAAACAAGCAATGCAACATATTTACAATTTGGAAGTGGAAATTCCGCTGAATCCAATGTAATTGCTGATCCACAATCGGTTGCTTTAGATATTTTTGGCAAAAGCTATGTTAGCGACACTACCTTTGATCCTAGCCGCTTAACTAAGAATAAAAATTTTGGTTTAGTTCCCTACAACACCACTTTAACCATTGTTTATAGAGCAACCAACCCATTAAATTCAAATGCAGCAGCAGGAGCTATTAGAGAAGTGGCTAGTTCAAGATTTGAATTTGAAGATGAAACTGCATTAACCAACACTACTCGTTCAACTGTAGTTAATTCTCTTGAGGTCATGAACGAAAAGCCTATAATGGGAGATGTCACAAGTCCATCTACTTCCGAGATTAAAAGAAGAATTTATGACACTTTCCCTACACAAAATCGCGCAGTCACTCAAGCAGATTATGAAAATGTAGCCTACAGAATGCCGGCTAAATATGGCTCCATATTGCGTTGTTCGGCGCAGAAAGACCCCAGCGCCCTAAAGCGAAACGTTAATTTATATGTTATTTCTCAAGATCCTCAAGAAAAATTAATTAACACAAATGCAACAATAAAAATAAATTTAAAAACTTGGTTAGACAATTATAGAATGATCAATGATACAATTGACATATTAGATCCCTTTATTATTAATATAGGTATAAATTTTGTTATAAGAATTAAGGCAGGATCCGAAAAGTATACAGTTTTAGATGAAGCAGTAGACAAACTAAAGGAAATGTATAATACTCCATTTTTTATTGGAGAGCCGTTGTATATTAGTGATATTTATAGCTCTCTAAAAGATGTGAGTGGAGTTTTGGATGTTGAAAAAGTTCTTATAACAAACAAGCACGGCGCCAATTATTCGGCGGTAGAATTTGATATTAATAAGAATATGTCTCCCGATGGTGGGTATATTGTGGTTCCTAAGAACGCTATTTTAGAATTAAAATATCCCGAAACGGATGTAAAAGGAAAAGTTAAATAATGGCTATAAAACGCTATACCGCTGACGCAGACACTACGATTGTAAATGCGTATGAACCTAATCTAACCACACGCGGCACTGGCTCTAACATGGGAGCCGCCGATGTGATGGAGATATTTTCAATTTATGGTCGCGCCTCCACTAGCTCTGCCGAAACATCTCGCGCCTTAGTTAAATTTCCTGTGACTGACATGTCTACCGACAGAACAGCTGGAAATCTTCCAGCCAGCGGTAGCGTAAGTTTCTATTTAAGACTATTCAATGCTGCACATTCAAAAACAGTGCCAAAGCCCTATACTTTGACTATTCAGATGGTATCACAATCGTGGCAAGAGGGGTTTGGATTAGATCTCGAAAATTATCAAGACGTGACTTTGGGCGCCGAAGGCGCCAACTGGATGTCTGGCTCTAATACTGCCAACGTTGGCGCCACCGCAACGTTAACTGCTCTCAGCAAAACAGCAGAACAAGCGAGTACAAGAACTCTTATTATTACTGATGTGGAAGGCAATGCAGTTACATTTACTATTGATATTAGCCTTACTACCTCAACTGCTACAAAAATAGCTTTTGGAAATGCAGACAGTAATGCAGCACAGTTTGCTACTAACATTGCGGCTGCAGTTAACGCTGCCAGCACCGCTGGAACGTTAAATATTACAGCTACAGCCTCCTCTGCAACTGTTGCTCTTACTATGACTTCTACTAGCATTGCAGGAAATCGTGTTACAGATATAGCGGGTACCGCAATTACAGATAGTATAATTACAGCCACCTCTCAATGGTCGGCGTCAACTCCGACTGTTGGTTATTGGACTGATATTAATGGAATTCTTCTCGCTGGTGGGTCTTATCACACCCAATCTGGCGGAAATGTTGCAGGGATTGTAAATACTGAAATCTTCACTTTTAAACAAGACTTCACGACAGGATTAGAAGATCTGGAGATAGATGTTACGCCAATGGTCGAACAATGGATGGGTGCTCCTTACGAAGCCGATGGGACTACTTCGGTGTATTCCAATTATGGATTTGGAGTTCATCTCTCGGCAAGCTATGAATCTTTTGAATCCGGATCTTTGAATTCAGCAACAAAGAGATACCCTGGTCAGCTGGCTCTGGATTCCGAAGACACCACCGGCGAACAGGGGGTGCTCTACAACCCTAGCGGCTCTACCACGTCATACTATACCAAGCGCTTTTTCGCTAGAAAATCTCAATTTTTCTTTAAGCGACCTGTGTTGGAAGCGCGTTGGGATGATTCCAAGCAAGATGATAGAGGAGAATTTTTCTTAAGCAGCTCTCTGGCGCCAGCAGCAGATAATATAAATACCCTTTATTTTTATAATTACGTGCGAGGGCGCCTCACCGATTTACCTGAGTTATATTTAGGAACCAACGAAAAGAAAATATTTGTTAGTATTTTTTCGGGAACATTGGCAAATGACGGGCCCACTGGATCCTCTGGTGCTCAACAGTTGGCACTCGACGATCAGACCCAGGGGGGAGTTAACTCTGTCAATAGGTTTGTGGTCACCGGAGGTATTGTTTCCACGGGTATTTATTCAGCCTCGTTTGCGATGACCGGCGCCGCCAGCATTACATCTTATTATGATGTTTGGTTCACCGGCAGTCATCGCACCGTGAGCGCAAATGATATTACGGCTACTCAGTTTTTTACTGGAACAATTGAGCCTCTAACGTTAGATGCTAGCCAGATTAAGACACGCCCAACTTATTATATGAACATTACCAATCTTAAAGACAAATATCGCAATGATGAAACCGCCCGCTTTAATCTATACGTAAGGAATAAAAACTGGCAACCTACAATTTATACTGTAGCTAATACTGATGCTCCTTCAACCTCGATTTACAGCGCTTCATATCGCGTTTATCGTGTTATTGATGCATTTGACGCTATTCCTTACGGAACTGGCTCCGATAAGCATACTATTTTGTCTTATGATGTTTCAGGAAATTATTTTGATTTTGACATGAGTTTATTAGACGCAGGCTATGAATATGCATTTAAATTTGCTTTCTATGAATCGGATCTGGATTCATGGCGCGAACAACCTTATGTATTCAGGTTTAGAGTAGAAGACTATGAGTATTAAAAAACTTTTTGAATCAACCGATTCAACAAGAGAATATATATCCGATACCGATCAGCAAGAAGCTTTTAAAGATGTTGAATCTTCTCGTAATCTCAAGGCACTTAGTGTTAAGCAGTCTCATGTTCTACCTCAAGTTAACTATACCGATCCTAATCAGTTTGCTAAATATGGTTCTGCCTATCTGTATTATAAGTCTGCTCTTGAGAGAATCCAGGATTTTTATCCTTATGATGGCTCCGAAGCAGAGAAAAACGAATTCTATAATAACTCCTTAGATATTGAAAGATATATCTTTGATAACTCATATCCTCGCACCACCGGCTATGTGACGATCGCCGTCGATGGTTGGGGACCTGCCGATTCCAAAGATCCTATGGCTGATGGTTATGGTCTTCCTGCTACTGTAGAATACATTACATTTAAAGCCGGCCCCGGAACAGGATCTGGCGATGTTCTAAGCGCACTTAGCCCCGATCCTTACAGCAGCAAATTCCAATATTCCAATATCTATGATGAAGATGTCTATACAACTGCTGGTCTCCCGTCAACATACGGATCTGGTTCGCGAGAGTCTAACTTAAAATCTAACTTTGACACAGGCGTTACCGTCGAGTTTTGGCTTAAGACCGGATCCGCCGCAGGCCCAATAGCTTCAACTTTGACTGAAAAACAAGTTGTATTTGATTGGTGGAACAATGAAGTGGCTAATAGTGTCAATTATGGTCGAATTTTAATAGAGCTGACATCCTCCACAGACTGCGATGGCACCCCGACGAAGCCGTTCATGCTTACAGTGCAATCGGGATCTGTGACCACCCGCGCCCCACTTCTGCTTGGCAATCCGTCGCTTCACGATCAAATGGGATCGTGGAATCACTATGCCATTCAAGTTTTTAACACCAGCTCCGTTTTAACATCTCATTTATACGTTAACGGCAAAGAGCACGATCAAGCCGCACGATATCCTTATTCATTGACGGGAAGTTTCCAGACGCAAGCAACCGCCAGCACCGATATAGGAACATATACATATACCGGCGCATCGTCATTGCAGGCATGGTGGAGGCTGAATGAAGATTATTCGTCACCATCAGCTCCCTCCACAGCAGTAGTCGATAGTAGCGGAAATGGTAGAAATGGAGGAGTAGGCTCCAGTGGCGAAAGACCGGCATATGATTCCTCAGCAACGCCGTCAGCATATATTCAAAATAGCAGCAATACGTTTGACGGAACTAATGATTACATTAGCATTGGCACTGCGGCGTTATGGCAAACCATCATAGGTTCCACTGGCACTCAAAAAATGTCTTTCTCTGCCTGGGTGTATAAATCGAGTTCAGGTGGCGGCACTGATATGATCTTAGGATTCGGAGACAGAACAAATGGTAGCATCTTGTTAGATGCTGGTACGTCTGAAATTATTACTCTTAGAGTTGTTTTTACAACAACTGTTGGTAACTGGCAAACCGCCACCGGTGCGATTCCAGAAGATGAGTGGAGTCATATATTGGTAACTTATGACGCTAGCGCCACAACAAATGATCCGGTTATATATATAAATGGGTCTGCGGTGTCTGTAACAGAAACATCAACACCAGCTGGAACTTTTGCGGGCATCGTTACAGATCCATGCTATATTGGAGCCCGTACAGATGGTACAACAGCAAATTTTCATGGAAAGATAGCTGATGTTGCGATTTGGAATACTATTTTAACTGTTGAAGATGTTAAAACCATTTACAACGCTGTCAACTGGAATCAAGCTTACCAGACCTATGGCGAATTAAACGCCTCTGGGGCAATGGGTCGCCTAGGTGCCCTCCAGCGATCTCCTGCTGGTCTATCTGCCATGAGTGGCTCAGGCAAACTATCCGGCTCCCTCGACGAGTTCCGATTCTGGAAAGTCAAGCGAACTGGCAGAGAAATCGGCATGAATTGGTTTACCCAAGTAGGAGGCGGTGTAAATACAGATATTTCTAATACGACACTTGGTATGTATTATAAATTTAACGAAGGTATAACGGGTGTCACAGCGACAGACAGCACTGTTTTAGACTATGGTGGTCGTATTTGTAATGGTGTGTGGGAGGGCTACGGCACAAATTCTAGAAATACAGGATCTGCTATTGTTTCAGCATCGGCAGCTCCTAAAGAATATGCAGATCCTATCATTTATTCTTACCACCCGGATGTCGAATCCTTAAACACACAGTTGCTAGCAACTGGTTCTTATTACGATCGTCAAAATAATGCTAATGTGGTTTCGATGCTTCCGTCTTGGATTTTGGAAGACGATGAAGATAGTGGAAACTCCCAGGTAACTGACCTTCAAAAGATGACTCATATTATGGGAACTTATTTTGATAAACTCCATATGCAGATTACTCAAATTCCCAAATTAAAGCATCAGGTATACACTAGCGCCTCCTATAAACCTATTCCATTTGCGCAGCATTTCCCGCAATCATTGGGATTATATACTCCCGAAGTATTTGTTGATTCAACTGTTTTAGAGAAGTTTGCTAATAGAACTTTAACTGGTTCATTTGCTGAAGATTTAAACGATACGAAGAATTTAATTTATCTAAATCTCTATAACAATCTCACTGATATCTATAAATCGAAAGGAACCGCAAAAGCTATCCGAAACGTTTTTAGGTGCTTTAATATTGACGAAAGATTGCTTAGATTGAACGTTTATGCCGATGACACTACTTTCGAATTAAGAAACAATCTCCAACAGACTTTGGTTAATCGAGCGACGATTAATCATAATACGAACAAGAACTTGGGAGGTGTTGTCTATCAGCGCGCCGACGCAGCTAATGGCGATAGTATCGGATTTATTTCTGGTTCTCAAGGCGCCGGATCTGGCTCGACTGAAGCCCAGAGATACGCTCTTGAAGATCTTTATGGATTTACTTCAGAGATAGACGTTAATTTCCCGCGCTATTATATGCAGAAAGATACTATTAATCGACCATATCCTTCGGTATCTCTGTTTGGTATGTGCACGGTTGACACCGGAAGTGCCGGCAGTATGAACGGAACAGAAACTATGTGGGTTTCCAATTATGTCGCCCATGGCGGTGGAACTTTGGGTCCTCAGCCTGATTTTGCCAACTTTCAAGTATATGCAGTAAGACCAGCGGTCGGATCTAAGAACGCATACTTTAAGTTGTCTTCTTCGATGGCAGATCAGAATCCTGCGATGACCGCTGGCCCCTTCCCGATGCTCACCAGCAGCGTGTTCAAGTCAGTTTATGATGATACTAACTGGAACATTTCTGTGCGGCTGCTGCCGGCATCTGGTTCAAATCCAGCGCCTACTAGCACTTCATTAATGGTTACTGGTGGAGTCTATTCAGGATATGATTATAAATTAATTTTTCAAGGCTATCGTACCGAAATTGGCACAACTAGAGATTCTTTTACGCTTACGGCAAGTGTCTCCCTATTATCGGGATCCAATTTCTTAAGATCGGCAAAGAGACTTTATACCGGAGCAAGAAGAACTAATGTAACTGGAGCGATCTTGTCGGCTACCGATGTTAACATAGCAAGTCTTAGATATTATGCAAAACACATTTCAGATGCATCGCTTCAAATACACGCTAACAATTTTGAGAGTGATGGTATTTCGGGATCCTTTATGGATTTCTCGCCTTTAGATGGTGCAGCCGACAACCACAACGTCTTAAACAACAAAGCTTTAGCGCTCAGTTGGACATTTGATAATGTAACTAGCTCCAACACAGATGGAACATTTGTGGTTACTGACATGAGTTCGGGCTCCGCGCTTATTCGAGATAATTTTGGCTGGATCGGAAATCTAGCCGGATATCAACACACTGGTTATGGTCAGAGCTTCGGAGCTTCCTCGACTGATGTGATTGAGAAGAAATCTATTAATTCGTATAAGTTTACGAATCCAGAAATGGCAGTTGCTTCAGACATGATTCAGATTCGGGATGCTGATACAGAGGCGTTTGTGCCAGTGCAACAGCTTCCAGATTATTATTATACTCTTGAGAAAAGCTTAAGCTCTGCCGTCACTGAAGAGATGCTTAAATTCTTTGCTGGTGTTGTAGACTTCAATAATGTTATTGGCGCCCCTGTCAATCGCTATCGACAAAAGTATAAATCTTTAGAAAAGTTGAGAGAAACATTCTTCCGAAAAGTCACAAAAACTTCAACAGTAGAAAAGTATGTAGAATATTATAAATGGTTTGATGATACGCTTACAACTATCATTTCTCAATTATTGCCGGCTTCTTCTTATTTTGTTAATGATATTCTCAATACAGTAGAAAGTCACGTTTTAGAAAGAAGCAAATATCAGACCCCGTTTCCCACTTTAGACAACAGTTATCCGGAACCTGCCGCATTTATGTTGTCTGATGGTCCTGTCTTCAAATGGACGCCATCGCCTGAGCCAAGCTCCCCTCGACCCACCAATGTAAGTGGAACGTTCTGGAAAAAGAGAGCATTGCGCAGCTCTATAGAATTATCAGCCACCGCATCTCTTCCGGGAGATTCCACATTATCTACACTTATTAATAATCAAAAAGAAAATTTTAGAAAGATTATCAATTCAAATCCTCATATGAGCGCGAGCTTGCCTCGATTGTTTACTGTTGATGGCACGCAATATTACGGCAATATAGATGCCATGCGCACTAGAGCTAAAGTTTTTGCATTGCAATTGGATAGCCCATTTGGGAGCGCTAGCTATTATAAAGGTGGTGTAAACTTTGGCACCAATAAAAATATTGATTTTACATATAATGCATTGCGACCCGCGGGCACAATCAACACAGAGAATAACGTGTTTATTCCCGAAAATGTGTTGGTGGCGTTCACCGAAGACATTGAACCTCTCCCAGAGATCTTTGAGTGGGACAAGCAGTTTACCCCTAATGCTAAGTATAAGAGATACTTCAAGGTCAACCATGGCCGCAACTGGGAAGGTGGAGAAGGTTATAGCAACCTTAACTCAAAGTTCGCTTTTCCATTCAATGTGATAAGTTCAAGTGTCAATACCGGATATAACAAAGAAGTGATCGATGGCGTCGGAGTAAACGTTCAAATAACCAACCTACATAATGATGTATATGGAGATACTTTTGATGTTCCCATGCAAGGGCCGTTTACAGATTATGCAGTTGGTGGTCATCAATCGCGACATATTGCATTAAACTATAGCAGCTCGACGCGCCCCCTGGATACTTATACTACTCGACCTGAAGCATGGAAGCTGCTGCTTGGAACATGCATAACAACAACTAAAACTGGCGCCATCGGAATGGTCGGCCCCGACTATCCATGGCCCGAAGCGAACGCTACCGATGTTGCGCCATATCCAATGACGGCATCTCAAAAGGCGTGGATGTATCGTGATTTTGTAGCAAAACGACCAGTAAATATTCGTAACATCCAAATGAAAACTGGCTCCACTATTCTGGGTAACTACTCGAATAATTATGAAGTAGTAAGCACCGTAGGGGCATTTCAAAATCCACGAGCTTTCATAAAAAATCAGCCTACCCTCCCCAGCCAGCTCTCGTGGGATGCAAAATATAGCTCAATTCCCACACAAGTGCGCACTTATTTGAGCGTTAGAAGAGATACCAACGGTCATTTTAACTGGGTTTCTGAATATTCTACTGCTTATTTAACTGGCGCCACCAATAAGTCGATCATTATCTCTCGATTTGCCGCCCCCGGCGGAATCGAAGTGATGAGTCGCGGCTATCAAGATTTTAGATCTTCAGAATATTCAGTATACAATGCGCTGCCTTATCGAAATCTTTCAGTAATCAAACCTTCTCAGGGCCCAAGCGGAACCATTTCTCAAGCAACAGGCTCTGGTTTGGATGGAATTCGAGTCTATGACATTCTTGGAAAAGACTTTGGTCTTCGCTCTCATCTCGCGCGCCATTCTGCACGATTCGGCAGAGATCCTATCTTTGCTAGCAACTTTGGCGCCTCTTATGAGCAGGATCCCAATTTCCATAAGGTCAATCGCAATCCAAAGAGAGTTATCAAGATCACAAATGACGGAGATATCTTTAATCCTGACACACTCCAGGTAGCTTCCGGCACGGTATACGACAACTATTACGTACAATATCAGATCCCTCGCGCCGATCGGCAGTATTCTTGGATCTCGGGATCCACCACTGGCTCGGAGATGAGGTTCTATGGAATGGCACAGACATGGGGTGTGTTAGACTTTCAAGGTCAATATTCCAGTTCTGCAGACGGATATGTATCTTACTTTAACTTTGTGTCAGCTAGCTCGGTTGTTCCGGCAGTTGCCACCGCGCTTTATCAGCCTATTGCGCAGTTAAACATTCTGGCGGTGGATCCTTTGACAGGCTCTGGAGATGACAATACTCTTGGTTTTAGCTCTTCTCCGAACTATTATCCTCAATATATTAATTCTACTTTATTGGATAAGTTGGGCGGCAGTATCACCAATGGCGCTTCTGATTATCTAAATCTTCTATTAAGCTTGCGCGGAGATAAGTTTAAATGGAGCTGGAAAGCACACCGACAACAAGATAATCCTATTTTGAGAAAAGAAAAGAAAGACAACATCTTATCGACATTTAGTGTTCAAGCCGGCACCTTTACCAATTATAGCTTACCACCAGTATCGGTGCGTGGTCGCACTCCCTTAATAAATTTTGACCTTAAAACTGGCCAAAATGTAACTCTACAGGCAGCATATAATAACGAAAAGATTTATTTCAACAGCACCGATCTGAATAATTTAGTAGAAGCACCAGTAGAGCACACTCGCACTCCGTTTAATCAAGTGTTGGCTTTGGTGTCAGATTCTTCGGATTATGAGTTAAACTGGGTTATGTCACCTCAGTGCATATTTCCATCTACAAGAAATGAATTTGTCTCACGCTCAACTGAAAGATTAAATTTTAATAATAAGATGTGGAGAGATACTTTAGCAAATAGAATCACTTTAGGATCTGAGTTCGCTAATTCTTTTGGAGTTCATGTTGCTACTGATAGTTATGATGGCAAAAGAGTGCTGTCTCAGAGTTGTAATCCCATGGATGAGGGATCTTTATGGCAAACTCGGGTAAGCGCCAGCGATGCTGGCTATTATCCGGGTGTTTTTCCTAATACCTATAGAATAATTAATCCGGCCGGCGAATTACAAAATCATTATTTTTTCTATCATATTGGGTTTGCGAGCACGGCTGCCAAAGCGGTTCGGAGTCTAACGCCCGCAGCATTATACGCTCGGAAAAACACTATTACTACCCTTAAATCAGTGGTCTCGCCAACCGGGCCGCGCATCGCGCAAACGGGCTCTAACGACTCCTTTTCTCATAATCCAGCGCTCTTTAGCGCCGGAAAACAGGTGGATGTATTTGCTGGAGAGGCAAAGTGGGAAGCTAATACTCAAGCTGGTATCATCTTAATAAACGGCTCCACTTCAATATTTACACCGTCGTCTTCTGCCCCATGGTGGAACTCGTATGATGATTATAAACAAGATCTGCAGCTGATATCCAGAGGATTTTCTATCATTCCAGAGTTCAGAATTAGCGAAAATATTGAAGATTATGTTAAATATGGGTTAGCAAACAAAAATAAGTTAGACACCTTTCAGATTTCAGAGACGCCAACAAACAGCACGACTGCTTCTTTTTATGTAGATTATTCTAATTCGGAATTTTTAGAAAACTTTCTTAATATAAAAGATACATCTCAATTGAGCGCAACTGAAATCAAATTAGTTTGTAGTGCAGCAATAAGACCTATTTTCTATAAAGGTTTTTTCCCAGCACAAAGAACATTAGATTTGGTGTCTCAATTTTCTCGCTCTTACGGAGATGGTCTCACCGCTAAGCTTGGGAGCGCATATTCTTCAGGAGACCATTTGGTGCAAAATAATGGTGGCGCCTTACGACCGCTAATGCAAGCTCTCTACTCTCCAGGAATCCTATATAATTCAATTAAATCAGGAATCGCTGTAGATTATCCAATTGTGACCGATCCTTATAAGATTAGTGCGTCTTATTATGGCGCCGCCGATTCTAAAGAAACTAATAATTGGGCGATTACTCCTCGTTTAACTTCTAGCACCCCCAAAGGAACAGGTTATGGCGGCGGAGAATATTGGGATATGAGGCTTCCTTTCGAAACTCTTCTCAACCCCGCTAATCAAATCGCAGGCGTTCCTTTTATTGATATAGAGCCTCACCCTTCGTGTTCCTTGGATGTTACGGCGTCTTTGATGGGCACCGCTTATGATGATATTTATACTCGTATGGCTTCAAATTTCTTTGGAGAATGCGCTGCATTTTTCTTGAAAGATGAAAACTTTACCACTTTAAAATCCAACACTATACCCACTAATTTGCGATTTAAGCAAGGAGAAGTATATGGCTGCCGAATTAAATTACGCAGATCATTAAGCGGAGAGCGACTTTATGATAATGAACTGGGATCTCTAGGAAACAACAACGGCTATGATGCTTTTGGGGGTATTGGCTATGATCATGACGCAGGAAATTTGCCGAGCACATCGTTCCCTCTCTTTCAAGATCCGAGATTAAAACCGAGCTGTAAAGAGACACTTACAATGTATTCTAATCCCCGCGCCTTCGGCCCTCCGATTGCCGGCCGCCCAACTGATGTGAATGCTATAACTACCGCAGTAACAGGGACGCAGCCGCTTGATTCGTTTAACGGATTTAATCCTGCTTATACGCCGCCTTATATGAATGGAGAGTGCGCAGTAGACTTTATCTTCAGACCATCGCCAGGAGTAGCATATGATGGAGAAAGGATCCTGTCTGAATTGACTGGCGTGGCGTGGCGATTCGATCCCGGCTACACAGGTAGTAATGATGTTCCTATTCTAATTTCGTCATTTCTTAATTCTTCGTATGCTAATGCTGAATACTATATTTACTCTGGCTGGCAGATTAATGCCAATTCTATGCAATTATCTTCGAGTTTAAACTTGTTAGGTATTGAAAATGTTTTTAAAACCCGCGTTTCTGATGGCGGCAATGAAGTGTTAGAGGAGAACGAAATAGTGGGAAGCCGATGGGTTATTCAACCAAAATTTGAAACTCCGATCTTGAACTTTGGAGACGAAGGTCCTCACCCGATTACAGTTGCCGATGACAACCTCACCCTTCCAACGAATTTTGGATCCGCCTCCGTTCCGCGCGGAATGTGGCACCAGTTCGGAGTTATCCCAGATTCGCCAGACCAAGGAATTTTTATTGATATAGATGAAATTCCCGTGCCATGGCTAAAATATCACTATGATGTAGTTAGTGTTGATAGCCCTTATAATGATAATGATGTTGCCAATAATGGGGCTAAAGTGTTCAGAGAAATGAAGTCACTTGCCGATCTTGCTGGCTTCAACCGCAAGTCTAGCACCACACGACTTGGAGAAATTGCGCAAGGAAGAACCATCAAAGAAGCAATAGTGGCGGTTCCATATATAATTGAGTCGGTAACTGACACCGCTCAAATAAACAATGAACAACGCAACTTTGGCGCCACTCGTAAAAAGTTTATAGAGATTCCAAAGAAAAGATTCCAGGCAGCCCTGAGAGGTTCTGCCGATTCCGATTTAGACACAGCAGGAGAATCAATTAGAAAGCTAGTTAATCAGATGCAGCACTATGTGCTTCCTCCACAGTTTGATTATGTGACCAATACTCGTATTAAGCCTATTGTAATGTATATGTTTGAGTTTGAGTTTGAATTTGATCAAGACGATCTTTCGTATATGTGGCAGAATTTAGCCCCGCGAGACTATAAAAAGATGGAACTTAAATATGAATCGACCGCCCACGCTTTGATGAATACCGAATTGCTTACGGAAGATAATTTATTGGATAATCCTAATTTACGATGGATGGTGTTCAAGGTTAAGCAGAAATCTCAAACTAATTATTATGACCTTATAGCCCCTCAAGTGGGAGAAGCTTCCACTGATATTTTTGATTTTACTGAAACTAAGACTGGTTATGACTTGAGCTTTAACTGGCCTTATGATTACTTCTCTTTTGTAGAGCTAGTTAAAATAGACACCGAGGTGTTGTTCAATAGCAATGAAAAAGACTTATCGCAATCTTCTCCAAACAACAACCAACAAGGAGTCTCCAACAAAAACGGCTCAAACAATAACAAACAAGGAGGCTCCAACAAAAACGGCTCAAATAACAGCCAGCAGCGAGGCTCCAGCAAGAACGGCTCAACTAATAAGAAACAAGGCGCCCCCCGCTACACTCAAGGTCCATCGAAAACATGACAGTATTTTTAGATAAAAAAGAACGAGTCTACGATCTAAGATTAACATCTTATGGCAAGTATTTGCTTTCTGTGGGCAAGTTTAAGCCCGTGTATTATGGCTTTTATGATGATAACATTCTTTACGACGATCGATATGGAAGAGTAACAGGCTCACAAATTACATCGATACCGATTGGTCAAAATGCGGGCCAGAA